>Ga0213870_1000235_pt1 | contig 29194 bp, 31 predicted proteins | sample WICALVC2017_Meta_FD_160119 | JGI IMG/M metagenome (GOLD analysis project Ga0213870, IMG submission 160119) | Freshwater microbial communities from subterranean cave lake in Wind Cave National Park, South Dakota, United States - WICALVC2017 | ecosystem: Environmental > Aquatic > Deep subsurface >... | reverse complement strand
TAAAGCAAGCAATGTGCCAAAGATTGTAAAATCATAAGTACTTAATTTTGCAAAAAAAATAAAAAAACGATTTTCAAAATCTGTTGTTTGTTTGCTCAAGTGTAAACAGCTTATACAGTTTGGTGTATTGACGTTTGGCGGTATACTGAATTTATTTCCGCAATCACTCGCCCATGCTTTACAAGTTGAATGGTTTTTCCTTGCATGACTTTTTGTAAGATTTCACCTGTCTTATTTTTGAGCTCAGATGTGGTGTAAGAAAGGGTTTGCTCAGAAAACATAGTTTGTACCCAATCTTCTAGTTTTAAAAAAGAAACAACAGGGAGATCTGAGGCAGGAAAAATTCCATCCGTTAACAAGAACTGCATGGCTTGCTCAAAAGTAATGCCTGGAAATTGTCCCTTATCAATTTCCCTTCGAAGAAGTTTTATAGTTTCTTCATTTAAATAATTTGAAAGAGTAAGTTTCATTTCAAAATTCTTTTTTTTAAAAACCTGATTAATGGCTTTAAATCTTCTTTATTGGCTGCTTGAAGAGCTTGAATATGTTCGACTTTATCTTTTAAGTAAAAACAGAAATATTGTTTTGTTTTCCAATATAGCCAATAGGCAATTAAAATACGTCCAATGCGACCATTCCCATCCTCAAACGGATGAATTTGCTCAAAGCCATAATAAAGCATAGCGCCCTTTTCACTAGGAGAGTTTTCCTTTTTTAATTCATTATTAAAATCATTTATCCATTTTTTAATTGTAATTTCCACTTTGCTGGGATGCAAATAGTCGTGCCTGCTGCCATCAGAAAGATAAGTATAATTTTCATGTATTTTCCAATGTCCATAAGAGCCAAGGAACCCTTGAAAAAGTTTTCCATGAAAATTGAGTAGCAAATCTTTTGTAAGGTAGGGGGTTTGAGATACTTGCTTCAAAAACCATTCTGTTGCAGTCCTATAATTTAGTAATTCACGTATTTCAGATACAGGGTGTCCTTGTATTGTTTTTCCTGTCAAAATTTTTTTTGCTTCAGATTCAGTGAGGGTTGACCCTTCTACTAAGGTGGATCCAATGAGGAGTTTTTGTTCTAAATATTTTAAGTTTAAGGACATAATTATAATTTAGCTAAATTAGCTATTTTAGTCAAAATAATATATCACTTTTAAAGTAGTTAGTTATTTATATTGTATTGTATAATGAACTGGCTTTTTTTAGATCTCAATTCTTATTTTGCTTCAGTAGAGCAGCAACTTCGCCCTGAGCTGCGTGGAAAGCCTATTGCTGTCGTGCCGATGTTAGCAGAAACCACTGTTTGCATAGCTGCTAGTTATGAAGCGAAAAAATTTGGTGTAAAAACAGGCACTGTCGTAAGAGATGCACGAAGGCTTTGTCCTGGCATCCAGTTTCTTGAAGGAAGACATGAGCTTTATGTTGAATTTCACCATCGTATTGTAGAAGCTGTAGAGTCTTGCGTGCCTATTTCAGCTGTTTTATCCATCGATGAAATGGCATGTAAACTAATTGGCAGTCAATGTGAAGAAGCTAACGCCATCCTTCTTGCAAAAAAAATAAAAAATACGATTTATAAAAAAGTAGGAGATTATTTGTGTTGTTCTATTGGATTAGCACCCAATCGTTTTTTAGCAAAAGTAGCAAGTGATATGCAAAAGCCTGATGGGTTAGTGATCCTTCGAAAAGCAGAATTACCAGAGGTGCTTTTCCCATTGCAACTGATGGATTTTTCAGGAATAGGCCCGCGTATGTACAAAAGACTAAAGCAAAATGCAATTTATACTGTTGAGCAGCTTTGTAAGTTGCCCAAAAATGAGATGAGTAAAGTCTGGGGAAGTATTCAAGGTGAGCGATTTTGGCATTGGATGCGAGGCGAAGACACTCTAGATGTTGCCGCAACAACATGTTCTGTTGGACATTCTCATGTGCTTCCTCCAAATTTACGCACTTCAGATGGCGCTTATGCAGTAGCTCAAAAACTTTTACACAAAGCTGCTAAGCGACTTCGAAAAATGGAATACTGGACTGCGGGGTTAAACCTTGTTGTGCGGTTTTCAAGGCCCATTAGTATTGGATGGGGTGCGCTAGATCAAGTGCAAGACTGGTCCAAAAAAACAAATTTAATTGAGTGTAGTGATACGCTGACTTTGCTTGAGGCTTTACAAGCGTTATGGCGGGATTATCCATTGGATAAAACCCCATTCGCTGTAGCTGTCACACTTTATAATCTTGTGCCGAATAGCGAGCATACGTTGTCTTTGTTTGATGAACTAAAAAGGACCTCTCTAGCAAAAGCGATGGATAACATTAATCAAAAATATGGCACCAATGCGGTTTATTTTGGAGGAATCCATAACGTTAAATCCTCTGCTCCTACACGGATTGCTTTTACAAGTATTCCAGAAATATATTAGATGCGTTCTTAGTCAACATAATGCGCAGCTATGTCCATTCCCTAGTAAAAGCTGTGTAGCATTTATAATGTTGTTCGATGTCACCAGCAAATTTTTACCTACTTTCCTTTTGAGTTTGCCCTTGATAGAATTTTTATAATTCAAACAAAAAGGATTTTTACTTAAACCATATTAACACTCATGGAGGAGGTCTTATGGGTTTCAAGTCATTTCAAACCTTATTGCAACTTTGTTTTATTTTCCTATTAGCGTTACCTTGTACTAGTTCAAATGCAGCACTCATGCCCACAAAAGAATGGACGTTCCTTATCTTTATGAACGGCAATAATGATTTAGATTTATATGGAAGTTTAGACCTGAATGAGATGGAAAAAGTGGGGAGTACTGAAAATATTAATGTGGTTGTTCAGTGGGCGAGTTACCAGCGCAAAGATACACATCGAGTGTTAGTTACAAAGGATGAAGATCCACAGAAAGTCAGTTCTTTACTCTTAGAAAATTTGGGTCAAATCGACATGGGAGATTCGAAAAACCTAGTTAATTTTATTGAGTGGGGAGTCAAAGAATTCCCTGCAAAGCGTTATTTTATTAATGTTTGGAATCATGGGAGTGGATGGCATTTAATGAGAAATCGTTTTTCAACTCGGGATATTAGCTGGGACGACTTTACTGGGAATTCCATTAAAACAGAGCAACTTGGTGAAGCGATGGCTAAGGCAGCAGAAATCATTGGTCATAAAGTGGATCTCTATGGGAGTGATGCTTGTCTTATGGGTATGGCAGAAGTTGCTGACGAGATGGCTGATTCCGTAGATATTTATATCGGATCTGAAGAAACTGAGCCTCTCGAAGGCTGGCCTTACGATAAACTTTTAGAAAATTGGGTTAAACTTGTAGAATCGACTCCACAACAAGTTGCTCAAATATTAGTTTCTGAGTATGTGAAATCCTATAATGGTGGCTCTCAAGGTAATCAGCAGGTAACACAAGCAGCATATGATTTGAGCAAAAGAGAAGCTCTGTATGATGCAGTAATTAAACTTGGAAAACAAATAAGATCGTTGCCTGAAAAAGAAAAAGAAAAAGTAATTGCAATTATATATAAATCATTAAATTTTTATAGTTATGACTTCAAAGATCTTTTTGATTTTGCTTTAAATCTTAAAAATGCTCAATTGTTCTCAGCGCTAGAATCAGAAGAAGTTTTTTCAGCAATTGAGCAAGCACTAAAAGAGTTTGTTATCGCAAACGAAACCACATCTTCTTATTCCAAAGCAAGAGGAGTAGCAATTTGGTTGCCAGATTATGAATATTATTACAGCCGACATATTCAAAGATATAAAGGCCTGCGTTTTCATGCTCATACTAGCTGGGGAGATACATTAGAGTTTTTATTTAAAAAAGAACCTCTGCCACCACCTAAAAATCACACACCAGAGATCTAAGGGTTTACTGGAGCGTGTGATGTGTATGCGACAAAATCCATAGCATAAAAAGAAACTCCGTGGTAGAAAGGATGTAAAAACACCGGAGCATGTACGTGATGTACATGCGACAACGGACCATGAGCATGTACGGCCAGAGCTTTTACGTGATGTAAAAGCGACTGAAACTCCAGAGCTTTTACGTGATGTAAAAGCGACTGAAACTCCAGAGCTTTTACGTGATGTAAAAGCGACTGAAACTAATGTACATGTGACAAGATCCAATGGAGGATACCACTATGTTTAAAGTAGGTAATGAAGTGTCTTATGGGCTCCTTGGGAAGTGTGTAGTGGCAGGAGTTGAAACTAAAGAGCTGTCTTCCGGCCCAGTTGAGTTTTATATTATTCGTAGTGTAAAAAATCCTATTGCAGCAAGGAAATCAAATCCTAATGAACCAGCTATTTTCGTGCCCGTAGCAGATGCAATAAAAAAAGGACTTCGTTCCTTAATGACTAAAGAGGAAGTGGAAAGAAACCTTCAAATATTATCTGAGCCGGACTATCATTTTGAGCTCAACCAAACTTGGGTTACAAAACAAAGGCTTTTAGAAGAAACTCTCAGAAAAGAAGGAGGTTCTGGGCTAGTGAAAGTTGTTGGACATCTTTATGTTGCCATTAAAAGAGATATGGTTCCTCCTCCAGAAGTGTTGCGTTTTTATGAGACTGTTTTTCGTGTTTTAATTAGGGAGGTTGCGGAAATTCTTGAATTAAGCATGAAAGAAACTGAGATATTAATTACAAAGGCACTTAAAAATAAGCTTTTAGCTTACAATTAGACGAACAATTCAACGCACCGAGCCTAAAGTTTTAATTTTTCTACCCGATTATCTAATAGAGAAAAGGGGAGAATCTACTTTGGCGGAAATATTTGAGGATACTGAAAATCCTCTAGAAACCATCAATAAAATTAGTGCATTAGAGGGTGAAACATTTTTTAATGGAGCCCATGTTATTTTTGCAAAGGAATACAATTCTACACTTGCGAAGCTCAAAAAAGGGCTTGAACTACAGGATAATGTTCAGCTTTATTCTCTTACGGGCAGTTGGGCACCTGCTTTAGCAAGGCGTCTTGTACATTCTATAGTACTGACTTCAGTGAATAGTGGAAATGATGTTGTTCGTGTCTTAACATTAATGAATGAGTTAAAAAAAGAGCTTGAAAATAAGACAGTTAAGGTTGTTGTTGTGTCTCGCTATAATAATCCTGGAATAATAAAGAAATTTCAAAATTTTGGTTGTACGGACTATATTGCTGAACCTATTGCTGATAAAGACCTTATTGCAAAAATCAATGAGAGTATTAATTTTTCAATTACTGAGCGTAAAGAGTTTGTTCAGCCAGAACGTTTTCCGGAGCATACCCTAACGAGTACAATGGATGACCATGTGACAGAAAGAGCGCGCCCTATGCTTGCTCTTAGTTCTGCCCTAACGAGTACAATGGATGACCATGTGACAGAAAGTAATGCACAAACTTCAGAACAAGTATTGCAATTAAACGCTCATTCACGGAATTTTTTGAAACAAGATCAGACGTCAGGAGGGAAGCAGTTTGAATTTTTAAAAGATGAAAATATCATGCTCATTAAAAAAGCAATACCTTTGGGCAGTTCTGCACTGACAACAGCGATTTATATTTCTGAACTTTTACTGATTACAAAAGGGAATTGGTTGCAAACCTTTCAAAGTATTTGTGTGTTTTTAAAAGAGGTTTTAAGTGTTCCGTCTGTTTCTGTTTTGCTGTTGAATCAAGAACATAAGAATCTAGAAGATTTTGAAGTATTAGCTTCTACACAAGCTCCAGTTATTAGTCATCAGCTTTTGGAGCGTGCGCTGGCATCAAACGAACCATATTATGATCAACAAGGCAGTGGAGGTATATATTGTTTTATTGAGCCTGCGGGGTTGCTCCTTGTTGAGCCGCAAGATGAAAAACAAAGCTTATTAGCTTCAGTAAAATATTTAAAAGGGGTTGCATATTGTTTACGTGGTGTGCTCCTTGAAGCTATAAAAACAAGGGGTGGAACATTTAGGGAGGCTGCATGAATCTTGAGCCAAGGCTTTTATTTTATATTGATCATAGTTTTGTAAATGAAATTTTAAGCCGATTACATTCAATAGATCAAAGTCGTTATCCTTTTCGAATTTTATTGTCCTACGAAAACAATGTATTGGTTCATTTACTTCAAGCAGACGGGTTTGTAGTTGACGTTTTAGCAAAGCCCTACCTCGATAGAGATCAAAAACAATTTTGGAAAAAATTTTTGATTTATTTTGAATATATTTTTATTCATTTTGCTTATTTAAGGAAACTATCTAGATATTACAAAATGTTTGCTTTTGAACTTATCCATGTAATGAGTAATAAACCACTCTGGCTCATTTTTTTAGTTAAACTAAGATTTAATATTACATTAATTTTTGAAACGTCATCCCCTGTTAGTTTTTTTAAAAAATTTCGTTTTTTATTAATGAGGTCTTTTTATAAGCATGTTTTTACAAAACAGTTAGATCCACAAACATTAAGTACGCTTTATAACAAATACTTACCAGCATTAGAAGAATTGCCACACACAAAGACATCTCAAGCTGCTTAGATACGCTCTTAGTGTGGTACCATATTCAATATTTTTCTTAATAAGTCTGGATTAAAATAATGTGGAAAAGTGGGGTCATCTTCAATGGTTTCTAATATCTTAAAGCTCTCTGCAATAGAGTGATGAAAGCCATCATACCACCCTCTTGAGATCGTATCTATAAGGTCTGCTAAGCACAATACTTGTGCTAGTTCATCAATTTGGAACCCTTCAAGATTTTCAGGATACCCAGTTCCATCAAATTTTTCATGTTGTTGTTTTAAAATATTAAGAACTCTTTTGTTTAATTTAAATTCTAAAAAGTTTAAAACATCGATGCCTTTTTGAACATGTGTTTCATATTCTTGTTGTTGGTTTTTGTTTCTTAGCAGAAGGGGTTTTTGATAAGCACTGGAATCAATTTGTGTGATGCCTAAGTCATGTATAAATCCTGCTAATGTTAAATCTCTTAACACGGTTTTGTCGTGATACCCAAGTGCAGTAGCAAACACCGCACTAAAAGTTGCCACTGTAGTGGAATGCTCAATGGCTGGGCAGTCTAAAAGTTCTAGGAGATTAATGCCACCGTCTTTTGTTTGTTCGTAAATTTGTTTAACATAATCTTTGGCTTTCTTTAAGATAGGTTCTTCTGTAGCAGAGGTGTGAAACATAAAAAGTTCGTTAACCATACCTTTTGCTGTAGCAGAGTTTATCTTAAATTCAGTTTTGATAGATTGGATACCATTTTCAATCATGGTTGCCGGAGAATGCACAGCCGGAACGCGCGCAGGAAGCGCAAGTGACAATGCCCGATGTGCAGGCGACAAATTGGGATGCAAATCCGACACAATACTAGGTTCGATTCGAGTATTAGGAAGAAACTCGGGTTCTGTATCCAACGTAGTGATTTTTTCTGGGGATGGGACTGTTTGATTTTGAATAGTATTTTCAAATGGGATGTTTTCAAAATTTTTATTCACATGCAAATCTTCTGGTAATGGACTTTGTGTATCAATAGAATTTGGAGGAGAATCTGGCAACTCTTGTGGTGCAGATGATTCCAGAGACTCTAGTAAATCGGATATCTCTTTCGTTGAGGGGGATTTGAATTGTTTTGCATATTTTGAGAAGTCTTCTTTTTGTACATATACCTGTGTTAATGATTTCTTTTTTAAAAATTCTAAAAGCGTTAAATCAAATATGTCTTGAGTATGACGCAGCAAAACAATTCTATCATTTAAGGGCAAATAGATATAAATATTGCAAGGTAATGTTGCATTGACTTCAAATGCTTCAATTTCAACGGAAATGTACTGATCCCCAGAATATTTTGCCATTTTTTCTCACTTAAGGGGTCTGTCGACAGACCCTTATTAGCCAAGTACGCTTTGGCGCTTGGCATATCTTTCTCGGATTTTTTTATAATTAAAATAGTTAAAAATAGTTAATTAAAATAATTACACTAGGTAAAACCTGCCGTTTGCGGCTATCTTGATAAGGGCCAAAAAGTGGAATAACGGTTTTTAGATAAATCAATAAAATTTTTATATTTCTCTGGGATCTCATTTAAAAAGCGGGATGGTTTTTGGTAGACGATGTTCCCATGCACACGTCTAAAAACCGCATGGGTCATATAGAGTTTCCACCTAGCACGAGTCATACCAACATAACAAAGTCTGCGCTCTTCTTCTATTTCCTCTACATCATCGCTGTCTTCATATGTGCGGTAAGAAGGAAATAAGCCTTCTTCTTGTCCTACCATAAAAACAATAGGAAATTCTAATCCTTTACTCATGTGTAAGGTCATCATTGTGACACTGCCTTGAGGTAAAAATTCTTGTTTGCCATCTCCAACTAAGCTTACGTTCTCAATAAAAAGAGGCAATAAACTCGTTGCTTGTTTATCTGTTTTATCCTGCTCGAACTCCATGAGAACATGCTTTAGTTCTTGTAAATTTTCAATCCTAGCTTGAGCTTCAATGGTATTTTCAGTTTTAAGTTCTGTTAAGTACTGTGTTTTTTCTAAAACAACATCTAAAAACTCACTCAATATGTGTACGGTAATAGCTTTTCTTAATTCTTCAAGAAGCTTGATAAAATTCTCAATTTTATTTTGAGTGGCTTTAGGGAGGAGCTTGTCACGCAAGCTTTCTGAGAGCGCTTCCTTAAAGTGAAGATTTTTTTCAAAAGCAATTTTTTCTATTTTTTCAAGGGTTGTTTTTCCAATGGATCGTTGAGGCACATTAATAATACGTTTTAAGCTAACAGAGTCTTGGGAGTTTATGAGTACTTTGAAATATGCTAGGACATCCTTAATTTCTTTTCTCTCATAAAATTTAAATCCACCAATTACCTTATAGGGGATTTTTTCTCGACGCAAAACGTCTTCGAAAGCACGAGATTGTGCATTCGTACGATAAAAAATAGCAATATCATTAAATGAAACGGGTCCTTGTGAGCAAGATTGCTTGAGTTGAGACACAACAAGTTCTGCTTCTGTTTTCTCATCACTGACTTGGTATTGCTGAATCAGTTGTCCTGCTTCGTTTTGTGTCCAAAGATTTTTAGGTTTACGAGAAGTATTATTACTAATTAAATGTGAACTTGCTGTGATAATAGTTTTTGTGGAGCGATAGTTTTCTTCAAGCACTACTACTTTTGCGGCAGGATAATCTTTTTCAAAATCTAAAATATTTTGTATATCTGCTCCTCTCCACTTATATATAGACTGGTCTTCATCACCTACAACACAAAGGTTTTGGTACTTGGAAGCAATAAGTTTAATTAATAAATATTGTGCACGGTTAGTGTCTTGGTATTCATCTACATGAATAAAACGAAAAAGTTCCTGATATTTTTCAAGGGTAGATGGATTGTCTCGAAGCAGTCGATAGGTTAAAGTGATAATTTCTCCAAAATCTATTGCATTATTTTTAAAAAGCTCTTTTTGGTATTCTTCATAAATTCGAACAAAAGCTTTTGTATAAAAATCAAATGAATTTTGTGATTGAATCTCATGAGGCTCTAAGCTTGCACACTTTGCTGAATTAATTTGATATAAGATAGATTTTGGCGAGTAGCGACTGTCTGAAAGATCGAGCTTTTTTAAGCAGTTTTTTATTAAGACCAGTTGATCGTCTTCATCATAGATAAGAAATGCATTTTGATAAGGCGTGATGGAGATCTCTTGCCTGAGTATCCGCACACACATGGAGTGAAAAGTGCTGATGTGTGGAAATGGAGAGGATGGACTAATATTATAAAAAGGCATTCCAATCACACCCCCGGAGGATTTGCGTGCAGCAAATCCGACACAATTTAATGCTCTTGAAACTCTTTCCTGCATTTCTGAGGCGGCCTTATTCGTAAAAGTTACCGCTAAAATTTGTGAAGGAGGAATATCTTTCTCTGATATAAGATGGATAATTCGAGCAGTTAGTAATCTTGTTTTTCCACTTCCAGCTCCAGCAATAACAAGTACAGGGCCGTCTGTTGCTTCTACACCTTCGAGCTGTTTGTCATTTAATGGGATATCCATTGGTTATGCTTCTTGAATCAACTGGTTTACTACAGCCCTTTCATAATATCCATTGATTACATACTTATTGATAATTCCACAAGGTTTACAGTTTGCATCAAGGACAAAAAGATAAGGTAGTGTTTGTAATCCCAAAAACACCTTTTCTAAATTATCTTCGGGAGATATTAAAATGGGTTGTTTATGGATGAATTCTCTTAAACTAAAAACTCTTTCTAATGCTTGAATTTCTTCTGTAGAGATGTCTGTTCTTAAAACGTGTTTTAATCGTTCAGGCAGGTTTTCTAATATGAGCATACCTAAAAAAATTCCATCCTGAGATAAAACAGCTAAAGCATTGTAACGAGAAAGTATTATTGCATTTTTTAACTCTTCAAAGTTACAGTTATCTGAAATCCACTGAAAATCTTTTCTCATCATTTCGCCAGCTTTTTTAACAGCTAAAAGGTGGATGGCTTTGCCTTTAAATAAACGAATTTTAGCTCCCTCTAAAATTGCAGAACATAGATTTTTATCTTTAAAAAAAACAGTTAGTAAGTTGCATATTAAAATTCCAACAGAAGCAGTTATCCACTGAGAGTGGTCTTTTCCAATCTCTAAGACCAAAGCACTAGCGGTAAATGGAAGGTGGTACGTAGAAGAAAGCATGCAAACAGCACCTGTAATTGCAAGCGGTAATGCCCAAGATTCTTGGAATGTATTTCCAATAGTGTAGCCTAAAAAAGCACCTAAAGTTAGGATTGGTAAAAAAGTACCTGTTGATCCCCAGCCAGAAAATGTAAAAACAAATAATACCCAAAAAGCACCTAACATGATGAGGGCTTGTGTGGAGGAAAGCTGTAGCCATGTCATTTTTTCATAGTTTTGCCAGTAAGCATGAAAAAAATCAGGAGTAAGCCAAACGATAAAGCTTAAAAGGATTCCTGTAAAAAAAATACGATATATTTTTTTTGGAAATAGAACTGAAAATACGTAGTCACCATGCAGGAGAGATTTAGTTGTAATTTTAGAGAAGAGAAAACTTACAGCCCCTATAAGAGCAGCCATGAGGCAAAGAGGAGCTCCGTCTGCTATGTTAATTGAAGTTGGTTTAATCCCTAAAAATAGTGTGTTTAAAATGCTCAATCGGTCAATATTGAAAGGTACAAATTGTGTAAACAATAAAGAAACAGCATGTGCAATGAAAACAGAAAGTAAACCAAAGAGCTGTAGCGGCAGTGTGGCAATAAGAAAAAGTTCAATAGATAACAGAATGCTACTAAATGGAGCTTTAAAGACCACACAAAAACTTGTCGCTAAAGAACAAACAACAAATATCCGAAGTTTTTTTTGTGAAAAATCATTTCTTAAGTAACGATCAAAAAAAGCCCAATTTAATTCTATAAAACATCCTTCAATACCAAGCCCGCCACCAAAAAATGCACTCGTAGTAGTTAGTATAAATCTACCAAACCAATGGAATGCTGAAGCTTTCATGAAACCAAAATGATAACCTTCAAAAATCTGAATCCATGGAGTTCTTAAAAAAATAAAAGCAGTTTTCTTTTTTGCGTAAATGAAAATAAGAATATAAAAGCTACTCGCAAAGAGGGGTACTAAAAAAACATATTTTATAAAATCGTTAATAATAAATGTAAGATTTAAAATCCATTGGAGTAAAAATCCGAGCAGCACTCCAAAAGCTCCCCCTGAAATTCCTATTAAAGCAGATGGAAGCATTAGTCTACAGTCACAGATTTTGCAAGATTGCGGGGTTGATCAACATTTGTTCCTGTATGAATGGCCATATAATAAGCAAGAAATTGTAAAGGTACAGTAGCAACCAGGATATCGCTCCAGTCTGAGCAAAAAGGATAACCTAAGAAATAGTCAGAACATTTTTGCAGGCGCTGATCATTTTTATTGCCGATAGCTAAAATTTTTCCACCTCTTGCTTTAATTTCTTGTAAGTTAGAAAATGTTTTTTCATAAAGCTCATCTTGTGGTGCTAAAACTATAACAGTCATAGAAGAGTCTACTAACGCAATTGGGCCATGTTTTAATTCTCCTGCAGCAAATCCTTCAGCATGAAGGTATGTGATTTCTTTCATTTTTAAAGCTCCTTCTAGTGCAATAGGATATAATCTCCCCCGTGCAACAAACAAGTAGCCTTTTGATTTAGCAATTTGTTTTACAATTTCTTCTATATTTTTTTCACTGCTGAACACTTCTTGAACTAAATGGGGTAGTTTAACGTACAGTTTCATTCCTAAAGCATCTAAGTCTAGAGGCATTTTTTTACAGATAGATCCGTACTGGGCTAGCATCATCAAAACCAAAATTTGAGTAGTAAATGCTTTTGTAGAGGCAACTCCAATTTCAGGTCCTGCTGCAGTATATAGTGTAACTCCAGCCTCTCTTGAAAGTGTGGATCCACGGACATTGCAAATTGCAGCAGTCATAGCGCCATGTTTTTTTGCTTCTCTTAAAGCAGCGATGGTGTCTGCTGTTTCACCTGATTGGCTAATTGCGATGACTAAAGTGTCTGGGCCAACCATTGGATCACGATGGCGGTACTCGCTAGCCAAGTCTACTTCAGTTGGGATGCGAGCTACTTTTTCTAATAAGTATTTACCTACTAAAGCAGCATGCCATGCAGTGCCACAGGCAACAAATTGAACTTTGTTGGTAGATAAAAGCAAAGGAGCCACTTCTTTCATCAGTGGTAAGCCAGTATCTCGCTCGATAAAATTATCTAAAGTGTCTAGTAAAGCTCTTGGTTGTTCATGGATTTCCTTTAACATGTAGTAAGGAAATCCTGCCTTATCTAAACTGGAAAGTGGCCAATCTAAAGTAATTGGTTTTCTTTTTAATTGATTTTGAGGCTTGATGGGCTTTTGAACAGAATAAATTTCAAAGCCAGACTTTCGGCATACTGCAAAGTCTTCATTTTCAAGATAAGTGACAGTTGAAGAGTGTTCTAAAATCGCTTGAGGGTCACTGGCCACAAAACAACCATCTTGGTACTTTGTCGCTTTCCCGTCCAGGGAAAGCTCCGGTGTCGTACTGACTACTAAAGAAGTGCCATTGCGGATTGCAACAATCAAGTCTGGGTATTCATCGTTGACAACCACGACACTACATGAACCCTTTAATCTTAAAAATGCAGTACGCACAGCTTCAAGAAAAGATAGGCCTTGCTGTTTTTGGTCCTCAACTAGATGTCCAAAAAGCTCTGAGTCTGTCTCGCTAACAATTTTATATCCTTTGGAAGTGAGTTCTTGTCTCAGTTCTTCATAGTTTTCACTAATTCCATTATGTACTAAAACAGTAGATCCAGCACGATGGGGATGGGCATTAATATAATTAGGTTTTCCATGAGTTGCCCAACGGGTATGACCTATACCAGTTTTACCTGTTAATGGTTTTTGCTTAAGTTGCCTTTCAATGTTTTCAAGTTTTCCTTCTGCTTTTAGAATTTTAAATCCATTTGAACCATTGCAACATGCGATACCTGCCGAGTCATAACCGCGATATTCTAAACGTTTTAAACCCGTTAAAAGGAAAGATGCACACTCTTGGTTTCCTACGTAGCCAATAATTCCACACATATTTCTTAAAATAGGTGGAGAGAATCTTTAAAGCAAGTTAGAAATACATTAAGCTGTATCCACTTTTAACCGTAATGTTAGTGTATAACAACTCATTGTAATTTGTAGCTTTTACATCATGTAAAAGCTTTGGTGAGAGTTAAGGGAGTTTAAATGGACACAAATGACAGTTTAGCTGTGACAAAGAACTCTCGAATGGTTCCTGAAAAAAGAAAATCTATAAGAAAAATTGTTAAAGAAAAAATCCCTATTCTTATTTTTATAGAGGATGCATCTGTGGCATCTAAAAATGCTATTGATGGTGTGGTGACTGACATAAATCAAAGTGGCATGTGTGTATTTTTGCAGCGCTCATTACTTGGAGACACAAAAGTAACGATTGAGTTTCAAGGTAAGGTTAGTGGGAAATTAAAAGGGACAGTAGTGTGGTGTAGAAAGGTTCCAGTTTCAGGGCGAATCATTAAAAAAGCCCCTGTGCAATGGAGGCTTGGCATAGAACTTTCGTTAGAGTCAGAGGATGACAAACAGTTTTTTGAAAAAATACTCGTTTCATAAAGCCCTCGTGCTATTTAGTGCGGTATTTCTTTGCATATCCTGTTTTTGTAACTTGTCGACTACGAGCTACAACTAAGCAATCCGGCTCCTTAACCGATTCTGTTACTGTGCTTCCTGATGCGATATAAGTACCATCTGTTATTTCGATTGGTGCAACCAGTTGTACGTCACTCCCAATAAATACCTGGTTACCAATTTTTGTTTTATGCTTTCTCTGTCCATCTCGAATGATGCCATCATAATTACAAGTAATAAAACCACATCCCACATTTACATTACTTCCAATTTCTGCATCTCCTATATAGCTTAAGTGTGCAGCGTTTGTATGAGATCCGATGGTAGAAGATTTAATTTCCACAAAATTTCCAACACGGGCATGGTCAGCTATTTTAGTGCCCGGTCTTAAATGTGCCATCGGACCAACTATGCAGTTGCTTCCAATTGCAGCGTCTTCAGCTACTGTTCCATTGCGTATTTGAGTTTGAGTGTCAATAGTGACATTTTTTAAATCGCAGTGTAGGCCAATCTGTGCTCCATCTTGGAGAGTTGTTTCTCCACTTAATTTTGTAAACGGTTCAATTCTGCAGTCCACGCTGATTTTTACTTTAGGACCAATGTAAGTATGTCTTGGGTCCGCTATAAAAACACCTTGCTCCATCCACTTCTGCGCTGTTTTTTGATAAAGTAAATACTGTGCTTCCGCTAACTCAGCCATGGTATTCACACCCAGCAGTAGCTCTGGATTTTCAAAGCAAAGTGCGTAGGCAGGTTTTTTTTGTTTACGAACCTGAGAAAAAATAGATGTTAAATAATACTCTTGAGCTTGGTTTGCGTTAGACCATTTTGCTGCTTCTAAAACTTCTTGTTTAAATAAATATATGCCTCCATTAATTTCTCTAATTTTCAGTTGCTTTAAAGAAGCATCTTTAAATTCTACGATCCCCACAAATTCTTTACCTTTCCGTAGTATTCGACCATATTTACCTGGATTTTTTAATATTGTGGAAGCACATGATGCCCAGCTTTTTTTTCTAAAGTGGATTTCTAAAAATGTATTCAAAGCTTGAGCTGTAAACAGTGGCAGGTCTCCATTTAATACCGCCACGGTATTAGTTGGCGGAAGCCTCAGATGTTTTACAGTTTTGAGTGCAACCGATACTGCATGTCCGGTGCCGAGTTGATTTTCTTGGTGTGAAAAAACAACAGGAGTTTTTATAATATTTTTTTTTTGCAAGCTGTGGATTAAATCCCGAACTTTTTCATGTCCGTGCCCTACAACAAGGTTAAGTCTTGTCACAGTTGCAATGCTCGATGAGAGTTCAAATGCTTTCTCTAGTTCTTCTAAAAGTAAAGCTAACATTGGAGTATCACATATTTGATGCAGGACTTTTGGAGTCTTTGATTTCATTCTTGTTCCCAGCCCTGCAGCAAGAACAATGACCTCGAGTGTTGGCGTAGCAGCATTCTTGGCGCACATTAAAGTCAATTTACCTTAGATGCTTATATTTGCAACACGCTATACTGTATTACAAAAATTATCAGAGACAAAATCGCAGGAATAAATTAATATAGTGGATAATTAATGAAAGATCAGTGGCTGGAACAGGCATAGAGGAGAAAATTAAAAATGAAACGATTTTTTAAAGTGGGCGTGATCATGGTTATATTCATAAAAGCTGTTTATGCAGATTCATTTAATGAAAAATGTCCTGATATTCAAACTTGTGTAAAAGTTGTTGGAGAAATGCTAGGACAGAAATACATGTTTGCTGAAGATATAAAAGGGAAAGTTCAAGCAACCCAAAATTTAGAGCTTACTAGAGAGAATGCAGAGTGGCTTTTTACGTATATGCTGAATCTTGAAGGGTATACTAGGGTGCCACTTGGTTTACCGAATTCATTTCAAGTTCTTCGCCAGCGGGATGCCAAAGATGCCGCACTTCCTTTGTATGAGGCAACAGCTAAAAAGCAGCCTGAACTACCTCATAATTGGGATTGGTTTACTGTTAGATATAAAGCAACAAATCCAGAAGCTGTAGAGCAGATCTCACGTGTTGTAAGAAATTTTATGCCACCTAACACAAGAGTGATACCAAATGAGCTGAGTGGAACATTACTAATTACAGATTCAGTCCCAAATCTTAAAAAGATATATAACATTATAAAAGATCTAGACCAAAAGCCATCTGTACAAATGCAAAAAAAGTGGGAAGAGGAAGCCAAACGCAAAAAGGCTGAGTTATCAAATAAAATGTCAGAAGAAGTACTTGCTAAGCCAGTACAAACGATACAACAAGCAAAACAATCAAATTAGTTCAGTGGAAAGATTATGAACGGATTAAAGTTGAAATCTCAAAAACCAAAAATATTTTTAGAGGGCTGGGGCAGTTAGTTACCATTCTGTTTTCACGTGTGGATAACGAATGATGTTTTGATCCGCAGTTAGTAATGTAGCTTGAAATAGACGGCTCGTAGCCACAAGGATGCGATCCACCGGGTCACGGTGAAAAACGTCAGGAAGTGAATAAGCTTCTTCAATAATCGGAAGATCGACTGGAAGTACCCCCCAGCCATTTTTTTCCACAAAATGACGAAACCATAGTTTCCAGTGGCGATCTAACTGGATTTTCTTGCGCTCAACAAGGCATGCAATCTCTCCACAACTCATGGGTGATACAAAAATTTCTGAATCTTCATCTAAAAGAAGGCTCTGTGCTTTTTTTGATAACTCTTTTGGATTAGAAATTGACCATATTATTGTACATGTATCGAGAAGGAGTTTCATTATATTATGTCGGATTTGTGTCCCAATTTGTCGCTTGAACATTACCCGCTGTCGCTTTTGTATCGGACCTTGTCGCATTTACATCACGTACATGTGCATTGGACCTTGTCGCATTTACATCACGTACATGTGCATTGGACCTTGTCGCATTTACATCACGTACATGCTCTGGCCGTTCAAGCTCCGGCAAATCCTCCTAGTGTTATATTGATGATAAGAAGCCTCACTGGTGCATATCCCAATCGTCATCCATGGCAGGATCTACAATATTCTTTAAAATCTTAACCGAACCTTTGCCTACACCTAGTTTTGTTTGGTTTTTGCGATGAATCTGAATTGGTACAATTCTCGCTATAGAGATATTTCTTTTTTGAATTTCTACTTCTTTGCCTTGCTGTACATAATCTAGAAATGAGCTTAACTGGCATCGAAGTGAGATAACATTTGTCTTTCTCATTTGAATAATACCTCTATACCATATTAGTACATAAATATGTACGTGTCAACGTACATATAACAAGGGGTGGTGTATATTTCGAATTACTTCAAAATTTTAGCTATAGCATTGAAAACACAACCCCGCTGTGCTTCTTTTTCCTGAGTGGAACGTGGAAGTTCGAGATGTTGCCTAGTTTGTATTCGTCACGCCTTGACAGCAATTACTTAATGAAGGTGCGTCAGTTCTTCTGACAATTTTTTTTCAGGATAGTAGTAGGAGCTCTACCAGTTGTTAAAATTTTTACAAACTGGTTAGAAAACTCGTTTTCGGTAGAAGTCCTTACAGCAGACCTAGTCTATAAATGTTCCAGATAATAGCACACCTCAATTTCATGTGCTAACTTAACAAATTTGTTAAGTCATATAAAATAAGAGTGTGTAATGTTTACAGTGTCTAAGCGTATATGTTTTTATTAATGCTGTTTCCTTAGGGAATAGATTTAAAGGATAGATTTTGAGAGGCAAAACAAAGCTAGTCTTTGTGCTCAGTGGCCTCATCCATGAGGCTCCACTCGCCATCCATGGCTGCCGTGATTCGCAAAAGACTAGCTTTTTTATTCTGCCTCTCAAATCAAACTTGTATTTACTTGGTGGACTGCAAAGTTTGTGGGGATTTAGAAAAAAGGGTCGTAAAATAGCTTAAAATCAGTTTAAAACAAATTTTAAAGGAAAATCTCAAAAATTGATTATACAGGGCAGGGGCGATGGTATGTGGAAAGATTATGAACCGATTAAAGTTGAAATATCAAAAACCAAAAATATTTTTTAAAATACCATTTGACATAAGTTACTATGTATTGCTATGTATATATTTGTAAGATATGACCAATTCAACAGATAACTGGAAAACTCAAATTCGCAAAGGCTATCTTGAGCTTTGTATTCTCATGCTGATCAAACAACAACATAAAGTTTATGGTTTTGATTTGCTTGAAAAACTTTCTAACATTTCACTGGACGTGAAAGAAGGCACTCTCTATCCACTGCTAAATAGAATGAGTGCTGATGGATTGCTTACTGCTGTTTGGGAAACTGAAAATCTCAAGGGACATCCACGCAAATTTTATTCACTTACGAAGTATGGCACACGGTTTCTTGCAGAGATGAACATAGAGTTTGAGCAGATGATAGAAATCTATAAACAATTAACAAAAATAAAAAATGAGAAAGGAGGTTCGCCATCATGAGTAAGATGACAAGCGATCCAAGACTTGAAAATTATTTAACTTCACTAGAGCAGGCACTAAGGCCGTTTCCCGTAAGCGATAGGGCTGAGATTATTACCGAAATCAAAAGCCATATCCTTTCAGCGCTAGAGCGTGATCCACAAACTAGATTAGATACAGTACTTGCTGCACTTGGAGAACCAGAGACTGTGGCTAATCGTTATTTAATCGAGCGAGGATTAAAACCAATCAAACCCCCGATTAGTCCTGTAGTCAAATGGGTTGTTATTGGTTTTTTAGGAACTTTTGCCATGATCCTTGTTTTTGTAGGAGTGCTCATTACAAGAGCCACCCCCCTTCTTCATGTTGATGACTTAAAAGAAAAAGTATCGCTTCTCGGGGGCCTCATTGAGGTAGATGGCGAAGCAGGTAAGGTTTTTATCAGTGGCTCTTTAGGTGATCATTGGTATAGCACAAAAACTTCAATAGAAGGTTCATCGCCTATTACCAAAGGCCAAAATATTTCTATTAAATTCATCAATGGAAAAATTGAAGTCTCTAATACCAATGAGCAAAAATTTTCATGGAATTGCAGCAGTCGAGGCTCAACTTCAGCCTCTCCAAAACCTATAGCAGACAAAAATGGAGTTGCATTTGATCTGAGCCAGCTTTCTTGGGTTAAATGTTCGTTATTAGTTCCAGCAGACACCAAGCTTTCCATAGATGGTTCCAATGGAAAATTAGAATTTGATGAACCTCATTATCATATCACTGCAAACATGACGAATGGAAAAGTATCTCTCATTCCTGATGACAATACTGCTTATCGTTACACACTTGCTGCTATTAATGGTAAAATGGACTCCTTTGAGTCTTCCAACAAATCTGAGGCTTACTTGGTTGCAATTCATTTAGTAAACGGCAAGATCAGTAAGGATAAGTGAGGATTGACATGAATTTAAATGTGTCTGAGCTAGGATCATTAGGGAGAAGATTACTAGCTTTAGTTTTTGATGGAATAATTCTTTTCATACCTTGTGTATTAGCAAACCATATTATTCCAGTGGTCGGAAGTATTGTAGTTTGGTTCTTCTACGCTCCTATTTTAGAGTCTTCTGAATTGAAAGCAACGCTTGGAAAGTATTTAGTTGGCATCCAAGTGGTCGATCCAGTTGGCAGGAGAGTTTCTATTCGAGCAGCTACGGTTAGGAATGTGCTGAAATTTGTTTCTTGCATATTATTATTCATAGGTTTTATTTTTGCACTTTTTACTAAAAACAAACAAACCCTTCACGACATTCTTGCGGATACAGTAGTCATATACAGTAGAAGCGAATTACTTATTATGGATGTTTGGATAAGGAGTATCAAGGAACTGTTTAACTCTAACCATTCTTCACTAAATGAACAAAGCACAATTTTACAACTTGAACGGCTCCAGTCTCTTCGAGATCGAGGAACGATTACAGAAGAAGAATTTCAAAATGAAAAACGCAAGATTTTACAAAGCAGCTCTTAGTTCACGTGCAAGCCTCAAGTCACGTTTTTCTAAACCACGCAATAAGGTTTCTCGGAACTCAGGGTCAGCAGCTCTTAATAAATCAATAACTTGTTCTCTACCATTGACACGAATCATTTTTTCTTTGGGATTACTTGGATTGTTTTGTTCATTTTGCATAATTATTTTTCTCCTTTCAATTAAGCACGCCCTCTCATTTGAGCGCGTACCTTAATATTATGTTCAGAATCATCTTGTTTGCGTTTAAGATCTTCGAGTTGTTTTTCACTGTTTTCACGATAGCGTGCTATTTGTTCTTGATAGCGAGATCTAACTTTATCGGCTTCTTCTTCTCCATTTGTTTTTTCTTCTTCTATACGTTTTTCATTGAGCTCACGTAGCTCTGCAAGTCTTTTCATGGCTTCTTCTTTTGATGTTGAAAGAGCTATTTCATAACCTTTTGCAAGGTCTGCTTTTTGAGCTGCGTGGTTTGCAATTTGTCTTTCAATCTCATTCCGATTTTTTCCGCGCAGTTCTTTAGCATCTCGGTCAAACTGGTGCTCTAGCTGTAGACGTGCTTGCTCTTGTCGTAAAGTTTCTGTTCGAATTGGATCTGCCATTGCTCCACCCCTTACTTCTCTTAATAGAATAAAATTGTTCTTCGTTTCAGGCAACGGGCGGCTATTACTCTAGGTAGAGTGAGGGGTAAACTTTACCTATTTAACCGAGATATTGCATTTAAGTTGGTAGCGAGACAAGCAAGATGCAAGCTAGTGAAGCGAGCGCAGAAGTTTTTAAGCGAGGCATATCCAGGGCGATATGTTGAGCTTAAAAATCTTCGAGTACGCTGCAATAGCGCCGCAGATTGGTTGTCGCAGTAGAACTTAAATGCAAATATCTCGGTTTATGGATTTAGATGCTTTACCGTTCCTCTGCAAGCCTCAGGTGGTCTCCCGCAAATGCTCTAAATTTTTAACCAGAGATAGGCATAAAAGAACTTAAAAAACTCACTTAAAGTTACCCAAATGCCATTCCAGCTTTTCCACCAAACAGAACTTTCAAATGGCTCTTGTTCATACCAGCTTACTTCTAGACGTATGTGTGGTAAGATATTTTGAAAAATATAATGTGCCCGTCTTACATGATATATACTTGTAACTAAAAGTATTTTTCTATATCCTTTGCCTTCTAAAAACATCTTTACTTGAAGTGCATTTTGAATCGTATTTGTGGATATTTGCTCTAATATAATATTGCTGTCGTCAATAGGACGTGTCCATTGCTGATCTTTTAGAATTCTCCTAATATGAGTTTGCGGGTCTGCACCTGAAATATACAGGATTCTACCAAAACCTTTTTCATATAACTCTAGGGCCTTTTTGATACGCCCTCTTCCTCCTGTCAGACAGACAATGACATCATATTTTATCCCGTCTATATTGGATTCTGATGAAGCGTCCAACTTAGCAGAGCTTGGAAGTTCTGAGTACACAGACCCAGCCATCCAAAGGGATAATAAGAAAAGCAACCCAAATGCTGAGATGAAGCCAACACACCACCAAGTTAAAGGGCGTAAAAAACGACTAATATGAAGCCACTTCATACCCTTATTTTACAGGAAATACTTCTGTTGCAAAAAATTTGTTTTTTTAGTAAAAAGAGGAGGCAATGAACAGTCGCATTATGCGAAATTAAAAGTTAAAGAAAGGATCAATTCGTATGGCACGTATGTGTGATTTTTGTGGAAAAAGACCAACAACTGGGAATCTTGTTAGCCATTCAAACATTAAAACAAGAACACGATGGTTGCCGAATATAAAAAAATTAAAATCTTTTAAAGATGGCATTACAAAAACAGTACGTGTGTGTACCCGATGTATTAAAACTGGTCTTGTAGTTAGGCCGCCTGTTCGGATATGGAAACCATCTGACACTTCAACGTCGCAAGCTTAGTTCGTTATAAATAACAGTTCCACCCACAACAGCTAAAGGAATATAAATCAAACTTGTAAAAGGTAGCGCCATCATTAATAACAAAAAACTTCCAAATCCTAAGCTAACGACAGGATGAGAAAGTACAAATTTCCAAACAGGAACTAATTTAGGTGTTTGGTGTGATAGGGGGTAGCCATAGTATTCAAAAGCAACCAGGTAAGCACCTAATATAAGTGCAGGAATTTGCAAGAAGGGGATAAGTCCCATTCCTAAAGCAAAAAGTGAACCTATTATTAAAATCAATATTCTTTTCATTTCAAGGTGAATCGTCTCACTAATTTTTAAATTTATTGGAGGGGATGTCTTATTCTCATTTATAATGTTTTTAGCCCAGTACTTCTTTGTTGCTCTGCTTAAGTAGTCATTAAATGGAGCAGCAATAATACCACCTACAATTGTAAAAGTGAGCATTGCTACAAGTCCAAGCATTAGCCATTCTAAAATTTTTAGAACCCAAAAGAAAATTGAACCAAGCCACCCAGGCCAATTTTCTGAAAACCGACCCGTTAGTTGGTGAATCCATTGATCTAATGTATGAGATCCATAGTGAAAAAAAAGAATATATAAAACAATATTTACAGCGAGTGGAACGATAACTAAAGCTAGCATAGACGGAGAACGTAATATCCATGGCACTACTTTAATGGATGCAAAAAAACCATACCAAAAAGGAGACCAAATATTTTTTTTAAACACTATGCTATCCGGATCATCAACATAATTTCCTTGGCTATTTTGCCAATGGATTTTCTAAGGGACTGCCACAGAAAGCCTTTTGACAATCCCCTAAGCAGCTTTGGATGCCTCTTTTGTTACAGAGACTTCTAAATTTAAGGAAGGCAAGCACCCTTCCAATCCTTTTTCTTTAATATAGGTTTGAATATCTGTGGGCATGTTTAATCCAAATAGGTTTTTCTTTTGTGATTTTAAGGATTTTGAAAACTGTGCAATTAGTCGAAGAAAGTTATTATCAACTTCAGATACTTTTTTTAGGTCCAAAACAATAGCTTTGAAGTCTTCTGAAAATTTATTACCTTGTGCTTCTTCTAATGTTTTTGAAAGCTCTAGAACTGTATCACGCACCAATTTTCCAGCGCAACGGATAATAACTAGTTTAGAACGATTTTCAATTTCAAAGCTCATAAGTTTTTCCTCCTCAGGATAAGAATTTGACAAGTTGATAGGAAAAAAGATGGCTTAATGCAGCATGCATTCGACTTGGTCGTATGCACATTACGTGCATGCTCCCGCACTCACTCCCTCCCAAAACTACTCTGTGCGCCATCTTTTTTCCTTTTTAATTGCATGCTGAATACATTATTTCAATCGGAAGGTACTGTTAAACAATGAGACCTTTTTTTAGAAAATTTTTTTAGAAAAATTGGAGTGGGAAATTAGCGGAACGTGCCAACATCCGACACAATATAATCCGAGATATTGCATTTAAGTTCTACTGCGACAACCAATCTGCAGCGCTATTGAAGCGTACTCGAAGATTTTTAAGCTCAACATATCGCCCTGGATATGCCTCGCATAAAAACTTCTGCGCTCGCTTCACTAGCTTGCATCTTGCTTGTCTCGCTACCAACTTAAATGCAATATCTCGGATAATGTTCACATTTTTAGAACTGTCTCTTGGCTATTTTTTGTAACATTCCCTACAAAATATAGACATCCCTACTTTTGGATCGAATGGAGGCACAAATAGTTTTCCACAGCGCGAACATGAAACTGGTTGTCGTGAAGGGAGTGATTCAGAGGAAGTGTTTTGTTTAAATTTTTTTGAAGAAGAAATAGATTGCTGAAACTTTTTTTTTGCTCTGCAATCCACACACCTTTTTGGTAGATTTTGAAACTCTTTTTTTTGATAAAAAATTTGTTCTTGTGCGGTAAAAATAAAAGTTTTACCACATTCAACGCACTGTAGATTTTGATCTTGAAATGTCATATGTTTTATCACACACGAGTTTCCTCAATGGTACTCGTGAGAGTTGTTACATATCATAAAGGAGTTGAAATGGGAAAAGGACGAAAACATCGAATTCAAAAAATGAAAATGCGAAAGCGTCAACAAAAAGTAAAATCAAGAAAAAGACTAACTGCAAAAACAAAGGTTGAGAGTAGAAAGCAAAATCTAGGCAAAAAACGATAATGATAAGGGACTGTAGCAGAAAGGGCATTCAGCAGTCCCATAAGAGGCTATCTAAAAAATTTTAGTGATTTTTATGCATCCTCTAAGTGATGGACTCAAAGCTAGATGGCCGTTCCATAAGTTCTTGAATCGCTTGTGTTAAAGAATAGTTTTGAAAAATTACTTTATAAAGGGATTGTGTAATTGGCATCTCGATTCCCTTTGAATGAGCAAAATGGATTGCTACTTGCACAGTGTTAAATCCTTCAATGGTCATTGCAAGTTCTTTTTCAATTTCAGGTTTGCTTTTTCCTTTTACTAAGAGCTGGCCAGCTCTAAAATTACGACTTAGTGGACTTGTGCAGGTGGCAATAATGTCCCCAATTCCAGAAAGGCCTAAGAGGGTGGAAGGTTGAGCTTCTAACTGCACTAAAAAACGCCCAATTTCTGCAACGCCTCTTGTTAAAAGCATTGCAAGTGCATTTTGGCCTAATTTTAATTCAAATAAAACTCCTGCAGCGATTGCTAAAATATTTTTTAATGCTCCAGCCCATTCCACACCGATCACATCTGAGTTGCCATAGATTCTTAGTTGAGAGCAAGCAAGCGCATCTTGACATTTTTTGATGACATCAGAGTTTTTACTAGCAATGACTGTAGCTGCTGGGAGGTTTTGTGCTAATTCTATCGCTAAGTTTGGACCAGATAATACGCCGATCTGCAAAGACTTTGTTTCTTCAAAAATAATTTCACTCATACGTTTTGAAGTGTTGGGTTCTAATCCTTTTATTCCATGTATTAAAAAATGATTTTCATGTACAAGAGATTTAAAATTTTGGATAAAACTTCGCAAAGCTAAGGCAGGTACTATAATATAAATTAACTCACAACTCTCAAATACTTCTGAAATATTTGAAGTTACACAAATGGCTTCAGGCAATAAAAATCCTGGCAGGTATTTTTTGTTTTCTCGACACTTTGAGATTTCCTGGACACGAATCGGATCCCTATCATAGAGCACCACATGAGGATTTTTTTTAGATGCAAGAAGGGCTAGTGTTGTTCCCCATTGTCCAGCCCCCAAAATACCAATTGCTTTTAAATTGACTTTAACTCTATCCATATTTTTTGAATTAAATCTATCCGTTTGGGATCATCTGAAGCCATTTCAAAATTTTTTAAAACGTAATCACTTGGAAAAATTCCAGGATTAGAAAATAACTCTTCAGCACCTGGTAATCCACGGATATCCACTACAGGACTAAAAAATAAATGTTGTGTTTGGAGTAATGCCATCTTCGTGTCCAAAGTAAAACGTATAAACTCTTTTGCAAGATCAGGCGAAGCAGCTCCTTTAGGAATTGCTAAATTATCCATGTAAATTTCACTACCTTCTTTAGGAAGGACATATTCAATATGAGGATTTTTTTTTCGTATTTGAAGGGAGTCTCCTGAATAAATATGGGCAAGCGCAACTTCACCTGTTACTAAAAAGGAATCATGTTCGATGGTATACGCTTTCAATAGTGGTTTTTGTTTTATCAAAAGTTCTTTTGCTTTAGCAAAAACTTCTGGGCGAGATTCGTTATAAGAGTAGCCTAAATATTTTAGTGCAGCACCGACTACGGCTGGGGCGTCTTCTAGCATTGTTATTTTGCCCTTAAACTCAGGATGATTAAAGACCCACGCCCAAGAGTCCACTTTACCTTTTATTTTAGCACGATTTATAGCTATTCCTGTCGTCCCCCATGCATAGGGAATGGTATACTCGTGAAGAGGGTCATAGTCTGGTTTTGATGCTCGAGGAATTAATTTTTTTAATTCAGGCCAATTTAATTCACCTAAAGGTTCAATAAGGTTTAATGTTTTTAATGCTCTAATGAGATAGCCTGAAGGGACAATCAGATCATATCCTTTTGCTCCAGCTTGAAGTTTTGCAAGGAGTTCTTCATTCGAGGAAAAGTAGTTAATAATTACCTTAGAGTTTGTTTTTTTTTCAAAAGCTTGAATCATCTGTGGGCTAAAATAATTTGTCCAACAATAAAGCTGTAAAACCTTTTCTTTAGAGGGTGAATTTTGGGAGTCTTGATTTTTTGTGCACTGACAAAATAATAAAAGTAAACTTATGCAAAATATTTTATTTTTCATATTTTCTCCGAACGTAATCTAAATAACATGAGTACAGCAATTATAGTAAACAAAAGCACAATTACAGATATAGCATTCATTTCTGGTGTAATGCCAAATCGCATCATTGAGTATATTTGTACAGGCAATGTGTCACTCCCAACACCAGCAGTAAAAAAGGTAATTAAAAAGTCATCAAAGGATAATGTAAAAGAAAGTAAAGCTCCACTTACAATAGCAGGTAAAAGAAATGGAAAAGTGACGTACCAGAAGGTTTTCCATGGAGTTGCTCCCAAGTCTGCTGCCGCCTCTTCCTGAAGGGGGTCCATGTTTTTGAATCGCGCCCTTAGAATAAGAATGACATAGGATACGGAGAAGGTTGTATGAGCTAATACAACGGAAAGTTTTCCCAATGTGATATTTAAAAAAACAAACCAAATTAATAAAGCTAAACCCATTACAATCTCAGGAAGTACTAATGGTAAATGTATTAAGGATTCAAACCAAACCGGTGCTTTCGTATTTTTTTTATACAAACCAATTGCAGTTAAAGTGCCCAGCACAGTTGAAAAGATCATGGTCCAAAATGCAATAATAATACTATTTTTAAGCACGAGCATGAGCTGCGGCTGTGAAAAAGCTTTCTGATACCAATAAAAAGGGGTTGGTCCACCACGAAAAGATAACACTGCTAGAGCAAATAAAGGAAAATATAAAAGGAGTAATATGACTGCAGTATAAATTTTTTTTAAGTCAAACATATGTATGTTCACGCTCAGGGTGCTTTGTCGCATTTATATCCTGCACGTTCTCTGTTGCAGCAGAGACTCGATGTAGCACAAACATAAATGCAGCCATACTCATGAGCACCAAAAGTGCACTTAAAGCGCTTCCAAAGGGCCAATCTCGTGTTTTTAAAAATGTTTCTGTTATTAAGTTACCTACAAACATGGTTTGTGAGCCACCTAATAAATCAGGAATCACAAACTCTCCAAATGAGGGGATAAAAACAAACATACATCCCGTGAACATTCCAGGTAAACTTAATGGGAGTAGAATTTTTGTAATAACTTGCCTCTTGTTTGCACCTAAATCATATGCAGCATCTAATAAAGTGTAGTCTAATTTTTCTAAAGAAACAAAAAGAGGTAGTACCATGAAAGGAAAATAATTATAAATCATTCCGATCCCAACTCCGAGGGCATTATCTGTGAGCTGCAGTGGTTCTTGTAAGATGTTTAGTTCAAGTAATAAATGATTGATAATTCCACTTTCTCCTAAAACTAATTTTAAAGCATAAATGCGGATAATAAAATTAATCCAAAAAGGAATAATAATGAGGGCAAGTAAAATCTGTTTTGTTTTGATGTCGGTTCGTGCCATATGGTACGCAAGTGGATATGCAAGTAATAAACAAATTCCTGTTGTGTAAACAGCAAGCCAAAGTGAGCGTAAAACAATTTTTAGATATAAAGGTTCCAACACACGTTTATAATTACTAAAATCAAGCTCATACAAAACGGTTCCAAAGTCCCCTCTTTTTAGGAAGCTAAAACCTAAAACAATTAATAATGGGATGATGAGGAAGAACATAAACCAAATGAGGCCAGGTAATGCGGTGTATTTTGTCGCTTTCCAGTCTAGGGAAAGTTTTGGCTTAGGATAGGTTGTTTTTTTCATATAAGACACAGTCTGAGGCATCCCAAACGGCATAATACCTTTCACCTATTTTTAATGAGGGCATTTTTGTAGTAGCTTGATTAGCAACTAAAGCAATTAAGTGAGGCAATCCATCTCCAATTTTAAGTTTAATTTGAGTGGTAGGACCAAAATATGTTCTTTCAATCAAAGTGCCCCGTAAGACATTTAAAGAGGACAGAGGCGGTAATTCTGGGGCGCTCGTGTTTGTGCTAGGCTGAGACGATGCGTTTGCTGATGGAGCAGTAACACGTATTCGAATTTTTTCAGGTCTTACTACGACAGTAATTTTTGTATTTTCTTTAGTGTTTTGCTTGGTTTCATCGGTTTTTGCATAGAATGTTCCATAGTCTATAGTTGAGATTGAAAGGATGCTGTTCGTTTGGGTTTGCCTGACTTCTCCGTGAAAAACATTTGTGGTACCAACAAAATTTGCGACAAAAATACTTGCAGGTTGTTCATACACTTCAGTAGGTGTTCCAATTTGTTCAATGTGTCCTGCATTCATAATTGCAATTCGATCTGAAAGAGTTAAGGCCTCAGCTTGATCATGAGTTACAAAAACAAAGGTTGTCCCAAGTTGCTTTTGGATTTCTACTAACTCTTGCTGCATTTGTTCTCTCAATTTTAAATCTAAAGCACCTAAGGGCTCATCGAGTAACAAAACAGCAGGTTCATTAACGAGAGCTCTTACTAAAGCAACCCTTTGTTGTTCACCACCCGATAAGGCTTGTACAGAGCGGTGGGCATAGTCTTCTAAGCGAACCATACGCAACATGCGTTCAACGCGTGATTTTAATTCTGGTGCTGGACAGTTTTTCATCCGTAAGCCAAAAGCTACATTTTCAAATACATTCAAATGAGGAAATAGCGCATATTTTTGGAAAACAGTATGAACATTGCGTTGGTGAGGGTGAACGCTGTTTACAATCTTACCATTCATTCTGATAATTCCATGGCTTGGTTGTTCCAATCCACTAATGAGTCTTAAGCAAGTTGTTTTTCCACATCCGCTTGGACCCAATATTGAAAAAAACTCACCCACTTTAACGCTAAAAGAAAGTTGGTTTAGCACTGGTTTGTCTGAGACAAAACATTTAGTTACATCTTCAAATTCAAGAGTAAAGTTTCCAA
>Ga0213870_1000234_pt1 | contig 29289 bp, 26 predicted proteins | sample WICALVC2017_Meta_FD_160119 | JGI IMG/M metagenome (GOLD analysis project Ga0213870, IMG submission 160119) | Freshwater microbial communities from subterranean cave lake in Wind Cave National Park, South Dakota, United States - WICALVC2017 | ecosystem: Environmental > Aquatic > Deep subsurface >... | reverse complement strand
CCCTTCGTATGCGGGGCGACGAATCTCGGGGAGGCACTCCGCCGGATTCACGAAGGTGCCGCGATGATCCGGACAAAGGGTGAAGCAGGGACGGGAAACGTCATCGAGGCCGTCCGGCACCTCAAGCTTCTCTGGCGAGAGATCGAGAACCTGCGGCGCATGAGTCCCGCACAGCGAAAGGCCTACTCAAAAGCAGAGCACGTTCCCCTGGAACTTGTTGAGCGTGTGCGTGAAATCCAGAAACTGCCTGTCGTGATGTTCGTTGCAGGAGGAATTGCAACACCTGCAGATGCAGCACTCTGTATGGGGCTCGGCGCAGAGGGGGTGTTCGTCGGCTCCGGGATTTTTAAGTCGAGTGACCCCAAGCGGTTTGCCTCGGCCATTGTCCAAGCAACGGTCCACTACAAAGATGCGAAACTCCTTGCAGAAGTGTCGGAGGGACTCGGAGAGCCGATGCCGGGGTTGGAAATCGGAACCCTTCAGACGAAAATGCAGGAGCGCGGATGGTAAAACGCGAGACCCCGCGCCTTCGGACGGGTTATGGTAGTGCTATGGTAGGAGTCCTTGCCCTTCACGGCGACTTCCTCGAACACACCGAGCTCCTCCGCTCGATGCGCGTTCCGTGTAGAGAGGTGCGGATACTCGGGGATCTTCGGCGCTGTGATCGGCTCATCATTCCTGGCGGTGAAAGTACGGTCATGGCGAAACTCCTTAAAGAGACTGGCCTCGACCGTGAGATACAGCGGCGAGTAGGGGAGGGGAGTCTTGCCGTGTACGGAACATGTGCGGGTGCGATTCTCCTCGCACGGAAAGCGACGGGAAAGAATGCACCGCCGACGTTGGGCCTCATCGACATTACGGTCGAGCGTAACGCCTATGGAACACAGTTCCAGAGTTTTGAAGCCACGATTCGTCTGAAAGGTCAGCGCTCACCACTGACCGTTGCTTTCATTCGCTCTCCGAAGATTTTGAAGGTTGGAAAAGGGATTGAAATTCTCGCAACCCACGGTAAAGACCCCATCCTCGTCAGGCAAGGACGCATCCTCGCCGGGACCTTCCACCCTGAAGTCCGTGGAGAGCGGGAAATCCACAGGATTTTCCTGAGGATGTGAATCCCTCAGCCACAACTTGTACCTTCGTCGCTTGGCTCTGTGCCCTCATCACAACTGCAACCATCTTCCTCCCGGTCGGGGCAGCCTTTGATGCACTTCTTCCCGCCGCACTCCGGGCAGGTCGTGATTTCCTTACTGCAGGCTCCGCAGGTCGCCATCAATGATTATGATATATCGATATATCATAATCATACAAGGGGGTTGCTTGAGATGGTGCGTAATGGTGTGAGGTAGTCAAGAGGCAGTAAGAGTGGTATAATGTAATAAACACCTAGCCAGAGATTCATGGAGATTCAGAGCGCCGTTTCTGCCCTTCGGGCGTTTGCGCACCGACACGATGAGATGCCGGCTTTCCACGCCGGCTACCTCGTTCTCGTAGTCCTCACGGCTGCGCTCCTAAACCTCGGTGTCTTTGCTCTTCTTGTTGCGACACACATGAGTTTGGACATCGTGAAGTATCATGACTTCCATGGTTTCTCCTGGAAGCTCACGGCAAAAGGAACACTCCGGGAGAGCCTCATCGATGTCATGCTCCTTCTCATCGGCCTTGTCTTTGCAGTCTACCTCCACCATGGTGCGGGCGTCATTGCCCTGAGTGGGTTCCTCCGTGCTGAGGGGACGATCATCCGAGCCCTTGGCATGATCATTCCGAAGCTCGAGGTATTCCAGCACGTCCTTCATATTTTCCTCACGACGCGCGAGCACCTCGTGGTCATCGAACCCGCCACTACCACAGGATGGTCACGCCTTGACTGCTTTTGCCTTGGAGTGATCGCACTCAGCGGCGTCCTCCTCGTCTTCGCCATTCCACTCCTCGACCTCGAACCGTCGCTCTTCCAAAACATCCTCACGGAGGAGCTCATTCCGTGGCGTCTCTGAGGTGCGTCGAAACATTTAGAGTGGGGTGCCCCCGGGTAAGAGTTCACGTTCAACGCGCTTGGCCTCGTCGAACCAGATCCGAGACCTCTCTGATTCCACTCCGCCGGCGTAGCGGAAGTTGAAGTCTTTGAACCGCTCTTCGAGCGAGACGACGCGGTCGATTTGCACGCGTTTATCGGCGTAGAAGAGAATTTTTTGTTCGGTCGTCGTGCGGTCGGGGGAGGGAAGTGTGAGGCCGTGAACCGCAACGATCTCAGCGAGTGCAAGGTATCCGCGTTCACGTAGGAATTCTCTGCATGCCGCCTCGTGGCGCAGGTGAGAGTAGCGCTCCCTCCAGAGAGACCACGTACGTTGTTGTTCCTCGGATGGTTTGTCTTCGTCGGAGGAAGCATTTCCCGTCAGACGAAAATCGAGGAAGCGGAAGAGATCATGTACTTCACCGCCTCGCCGGAGCGTACGCGAGCGTGCGACAACGCACCGCTCATGAAGAGCGTGTGCGAGTTTCTCGGCGACTGTTCCGACGACGTCGCAGTGGCGGGCAATGTGATCGGGGAGCTTTGTTTCCTCTCGCCACGCGAGGATCTCCTTGCGAGAGGGGAGGGGAATGTCGCGGAAGGTCATGTTCATGCTCCTCCCAGAATTTTTCTCCTCAATGGCCACTTCGATGAGTGGTTCTTGCAGGGGCTCTGGGAGACGATTTGTCCACTCGATGCATCGAAACCCAGTGTGATCATCGCTCGCCGAGACGAGCTTCTGCCCTTCCTCCGCGGGAAGTCTAAACAGGTCGATGTGGAGGAGCTCGAGGCTTCCGTGAGAGTACCTCTGCTCTAAGGCGTACGTGGGGCTCGTGAGGGCCTCTCGGATTCCGAGCGCTTGTGCGAATCCTTTGATGAATGTCGTCTTTCCGGATCCGAGCTCTCCACGCACTGAAATCGTGAGCGGAACTGTGTAGAGAGAACGTGCAAGGGAGGCACCGACACACTCAGTCTTTTGTGCATCCGCAAGCCAAAAACGCGCAGTGTCAGTCATTGACCTAAAAGGCAAAAGGTGATACTATAACTGAAAGAGAAATATTCATGTCACTCATCGCTCCAAAACGGATGGGATTCTCGGTTTCTCCTTTGCAGAAACGAAGGGAACCGCATGCCTTTCAGTACCTCTCGGAGCGGGCGTCCTTTTGGATTGCCGTACTTTCGGTCCTCGCCTTCGTCACGGGAAACATGATGGGGACGCATGGGTGGTACCTCTTCTGGAAGTCGGTGTTCGGAGAATACGACGATAGTCTCATCGTGTACACGGGCACCGTTGCTCCCATTGCGCTCGTTCCGGATTACGTAGAGTGGGGACTCTACGGCGGTGATCCGAGCGAGCACACGTTCCAGCAGGTACCACGGGACTTCCTCGTTCCCCTCCCAACGTACGATTATAGTGAACAGCAGCGCGACTACGAGCACTCCGCAGTGGGAGACACCTACTCCATCGCGCACCTTGGAACGTACAAGACGGGGGCAGGGAAGGGAGCGCACACGGGTGTGGATATTCGTGTGCCCGTTGGAACAACGGTTCAAGCGATTGCGAATGGCCTTGTCATCACCGTGCGCGATGAAGACCGTGGCGGTTTTGGGAAGTTCGTCGTCATCCGCCATCCCCGCGTCCCCGACCCCGATGACCCGAAGAGGATCACGACGCTCTATTCCGTCTACGCACACCTCTCGGCTGTTCTCGTATCAGAAGGGATGGTCGTGCAGAAGGGGCAGGAGATCGGTGCCTCTGGCAGAACGGGCAACGTCACCGGCGCACACCTCCACTTCCAGCTCGAACGAGATAACCCTGAAAATCGTCATCCCTACTGGGTGTTCACGCTAGAGGAAGCGCAGGCCGCTGGACTGACCTTCGATCAGGCGATCGATGCAGGGCTGCACCGTGAGCGTGGTCTTCTCTTCACGATTGATCCCATGCTCTATATTCAGGCGAACTACCCTGCGGTTACTCTCGTCGCCGGTCCTGTGCCGGAGGAGAATACCGAGGTCACGATGGAGGTGAGGAAGTCAAAGAGAGCAAGAGATCCTGCAACTCTCCTTGCACGACGGGATCAGCGTCTGCGCAGGCGTGCAGAGAGACGGCGCACCCTCGAGGAACGGATGGTGGCACAGAAGCCTGGAGGTGGGATCATCGTCAGTCAGGAGATCGTCGCTTCCGTGGAGCCGGTTCCTATCAGTGAACAGGCGGTTGCGAGCGTAGACATACAGCACGACGGCACCTTCTCCCGTGGCTGGGAGAACATCCGGATCGTCCTCCTTGATGCGGAAGGGCGCACGGCCCGCATACCACGGCTCGACCGCGACCTCGTGCTCCGGACGGCGTACGGTGAGGCAACCTTCCGCCCGGAATCTCTCTCCGCTCTGGACTTCCAGAATGGAGAAGCCGTTGTCCAGATGCTCCCACACGGCCGCACAACTGTCGTGATCCAAGTCCAACCCTTCGGCACTCTCAGTGCTCCGATGCGCCACGTGCCCAACTAGCGTCTCTCGCTAGAGAAGCTCGTGGTCGTGCGTACAGTGACAGCACCAGCATGAGGAGGAAGAGGAGGAGTGCTGCAATGAACTTTCCAAGTGTGTCGAGGAAGAGCGCTGTGACGCCGAATGCTGCTCCAAGCAGTGCAGTGAGGAGGATGACCTGACGCTCGTCCCAGCCTTTGGCGAGAAGGCGGTGGTGGAGGTGCTCTCCTGCGAGACTGCCCCGGAGCGGAGATGTTCCTTTGAGAATCCGCTGGAGGATGACGAGGAAACTATCGGTGAGGGGGACCCCGAGGACGAGAAACGCCGTCGCAACTTTTCCACCAGCGTAGATCGTGAGAACGCCGAGCATGAGGCCGAAAAACATCGAGCCCGTATCACCCATGAGGATCCGTGGGAGAGGGAAGTCGAAGAGGAGTCCCCCGAGGCTGATTCCCGCGAGAATGAATGCCAAAAGTGCAAGGTCTGGTTGCTCGACACGGCTACTGAGCGAGAGAAACCCGATGGTCAAGAATCCGATGGTTGAGAGGGTACTTACTTGCCCTGGAATCCCATCGAACCAGTTCAGGGCATTCATCGTGAGCCCGAGCCAGAGGACAGTAAACAGCGCTCCGACGATCGAAGGGTCACTGAAGAAAGGAGAAAGAATGACAAGGGTATCGAGTTTGATGACCTCTTCTCCGGTCCACCCAGCGAGAGGATTCGTGAGCGAGTAAATTCGTGTCCCCGTGAGGAAGATGATGAGCGCGACAACGATCTGTACGAGTAGACGAATGGAAGAGGGGAGAGGAGTGCGATCATCGAGGAAGGTTGTGACGCCGAGGATTGAGGTCGCGAGCACGACACCCATCGTCCGCAGCGACCACTCTTCGAGTACGAGGTAGAAGGCGAGGAAAATAAGCACCGCAAGGATACCGGTAGGGTAGGGGAGTCGAGGGCGGCTGAGTCCATAGCGCTCTGGGAAATCGAGGAGCCCGAACACTGGAAATACGCGTAATGCAACGACGTGCAGAAGGACACTGATGACAAAGGAAGCTGCTAATGCTATCCACACAATCATGTGACGAGCTGAACTCTAGTATTCTAGTACTCTCCTCCTCTAGTATTCCTCGCGATGTCAACGGACTTCCGCTACCTGCGAGATGCCCCACTGAAAGGGAAACGTGTACTGCTGCGCGCAGGGTTTGACGTGCCGATCGAGAGTGGGAAGGTCATCGATACCGAGCGCATCGAAGCGGTTCTTCCCACCATGAAACATATCCTCAAAGCGGGCGCTGCTCTGATCATCCTCTCACACCAGGGACGTCCCAAAGGAAAACCTGATCCAGCATTCAGTCAAAAGCCGCTCGTTCCAGTGCTCAAGAAACTCCTGAAGAAGGACGTTCAGTTCTCACCCTCTCCGACTGGCGCCGAGACGCAAAAACTTGCGAAGAGTCTCAAACCTGGTGAGGTCCTTCTCGTTGAAAACCTTCGGTACGATCCCCGTGAGGAACACAATGACGGAGAGTTCGCAAAGGAACTCGCGCAACTTGGAGACCTCTACGTGAACGACGCCTTCACGAACTGCCACCGTAACCACGCGAGCATGGTCGCCCTTGCGAAGCTCCTGCCTTCCTATGTTGGTCTCCAGCTCGAAGAGGAATTGAAGCACCTGTCACCGGTTGTTGAAGATCCACGGCGCCCCCTCATCCTCATCATCAGCGGCGCGAAGTTGGAGACAAAAATCCCCATCATCGAGCATTTCCTCACACGGGGGGATGAAATTCTTCTCGGTGGCTGCATTGCGAACACCTTCATCGCCGCACGGGGCTTTAATGTCGGAACATCAAAGTACGAAGAGGAGTACCTTGAGCAGGCCCGTGAGCTCATGCTCGAGGCCGAGAAGGTGGAGAAGGCGGACATCCACGTCCCCCGCGATGCCGTCGTCGCGACCGCACCGACGGAGGATGCACAGAAACTTGATCTTCCTGTCGAGGACATCGAAGGCGACATGGCCATCTTCGACATCGGAAAAGTGACGATCGAGCGCTTCAAGAAGCTGATCGCGAAGGCTGGGATGATCGTGTGGAACGGACCACTCGGGAGGTACGAATTCAACCGCTTTTCTCACGCAACGAAGCGCATTGCCGAGGCAATCGCGAAGCGAACGAAAGAGGGAGCGATTGCGATCGTCGGAGGAGGGGACACGATTGACTTCCACAGACGGTACGCCTACCCGCTCGACGTCTACACGTTCGTCAGCACCGGTGGGGGAGCAATGCTCGAGTTCCTTGCGGGAAGACCCCTCCCGGCACTGCGTGCGCTCCAGAAGTAACAGTGTGACAATGGTACACGCACACTATGCCGCTGCTCACAGTTCTCTTCCTACGGGAGGGCGAGTCCTGGAGTGCCCTCGCACGACGCATCGTTGAAACTCCTGGTGAGGAGATCATCCTCGTGCTGAGTGCAGCGGAGAGCGCCCCGCTCCTCGAGGAAGGAAATCGCCGCCTCTTCTTCACCGAATGCGCAGCCGCACGCGATCGTCTGTTGATTGCCGTGCGGCAGAAGACGATTGCAGCCGCCGCGCGGGGAGAAGGGTTCCGGGTGATCGACTGGACGCGAACGCTCAGGAAACTCCTGGCGGGGCACGAGAGTCTCGACGAGGCTCTCCGGCTCTTCTCGCCTCACGTCTGGCGACAGGAGCTGCGGTCGCGCCTTCAGGTGATGGGGCTTCTCTCTCTACCAAAGATCCGCATCGGTGTGTTGAGTAGTTTGAGCATTGTTCTCTTCCTCTTCGTTCTCTTTCGCCTTCTCCCATCAGCGGAAATCCGCGTCTGGCCACATGAGGAGACCCTTTCACAGACCGCGAACGTCTTCCTTGCTCTCTCGGGTGCAATCATCGATATCCCACAACGGGTGCGTACGATGCCCCTCATCCCCATTACGGTTACTCTGAATCGATCGATGACGTTCGATCAGATCAGTAAGGAGTTCATCGGCACGAGTGCAGAAGTCGCAATGACGATCATCAATCGTTCGACGGAACGCTACTCCCTTCGCTCCGGTACGCGGTTGATGAATCAGGCGGGGATGATCTTTCGAATCCAGGAGCCTCTGAACATTGACCCCGGACAGGAAATGACCATCCGTGCCAAAGCGGATGATCTCGACCTCTATGGGGAGATCATTGGAGAGCGAGGGAATGTGCGCGCCGGCCTCAAGTGGGAGTTCCCAGGACTCGCACCCGAGGAGCGCAAACTCGTGGACGGAGAGAATCGTGTCGAGGCGCGCGGCGGAACGACGGCGTACCGGAGTGTCCTCCAGCAGTCCGATCTCGAGATCGCCCGAAAGCGCCTGGAACTGGAGCTTCTCACCAATGCGAAGCAGCTTGCCGATGAAGAGCTCACCATCCGGAACATGGAGGGAACACAGGTGAAATTGGAGATGCTCTACTACGAAGAACTGACGAAGGTGCGCTACGAGAAGTTCGTCCTGTCAACGCAGTTTCTCGGTGAACCTGTGAGTTCCGTTCCGATCGAGGGGAGTATCACCTACAAAAGCTACGCGTACGATGCGTCAGCGCTGCTCACGATGCTCCGCGAAGAACTCCTCTCGCACGTCGGAGAAGGGGAGCGGCTCCTGTCGGAAAGCATCGGATTCGACCGCATGGTCGTGCATGTTATTGACTACGCCGATGACCTCTCCTGGATCAAGCTGACGGTCGACCTCTCCGGAACCTCGCAGTTCATCCTCGACCCGCTCAAACCCACCGGTGCTCAGTTTGGAAAAAAAGTCCGTGAGGCGGTGGCAGGGGAATTGCTGTCGGATGCCTTTCGGATCATCAAAAACTTCCCGGAAGTTGATACCGTTGAGATTCGGCTCTGGCCTCCCTGGCACCGCACACTTCCGACGATCCGGTCTCAGATCTCCATTGTCCCTCAATGACAAAACCCCTACGCCTTGCGATGATGAGCATCGCATGCATTAGTAGTCTCACGCTCGAAGTCCTCATGCTCTTCGTACAGTCGCAGTACGAGGGGAATGCGGCGTTCCCTGCGGACTGTGCACTCGTGTTTGGAGCAGCCGTGCATGTGAAATTAGACAATGAAGGAGCTATTGCTGTAACAGAACCGAGTCCGGCACTCCTGCGAAGGATCGAGACGGCAGCAGTGTTGTATCGCGAAAAGAAGGTGAAGAAACTTATTCTCAGTGGGGGACTCGGCGAAGGAAAGAAGGAACCCGAAGCGACCGTCATGCGGAGAGTCGCTCTCTTAAGTGGCATCGATCCTGAAGATGCGATTCTCGAACCAAACGCGCGCTCAACAAAGGAGAATCTGCTCCTTTCGCGGCTCCTCGCAAAAGACTGTGAGAGCGTCATCGGAGTGAGCGACCGTTGGCACCTTGCACGGATTGAATTCCTCGCTGAGAGTGTTGGGTGGAATATTGGAACCTACCCTGCGCGTGGGAGACCTCCGTGGTACGCAGAACTTCGGAGTGTCCTGCGAGAGGCGCTGGGTCTGATCTACTACGCGCTTGGGGCCCCCCTTGAAGAGTTGATCCTGCCGTAGGAACCCATTTTATGTTGAGGAATGAAACAGCCTCAGGGCTATTATTAGATCATACAGGGAGGAGGCGGCAATTGATTTCCTCAACATAAAATGCATTATCCTTAGTACTAGAGACTTGTTCAAGGTCTATGAAAGCTCTCTCCCCTTTCGCACAGGCAATCGATCGGTACCTCACGTACCTCCAGACAGAGGAAAACAAATCCCCGCTGACCGTTGAAAACTATCAGCAATCACTGAGTCTCTTCACGCTCCTCTCCCCCGTTCGCCGTCCCGAGGATATTGCGAAGGGCACAGTGCGCACCTATAAGCAGAAGCTTCATGAGTTTCGCACTCGTACTGACAAAGAACTCTCCCTTCGGTCGAGAAACCACCACCTGACGGTGCTCCGAGCCTTCCTGCGGTATTTACTCCGAGAGGAAGAGCGTGACGTCTACCCCCCAGACCGCGTCACGCGGTTCAAGGAGGAGCAACGGAAGGTCAAGGTTCTCACCGCTGAAGAGCTTGAGCGTTTGCTGCGTGCTCCGGATACAGAAACCGTTGAGGGAAAACGTGATAGAGCGATTCTTGAGCTCTTTTTCTCAACCGGGATGCGGCTCTCAGAATTATGGTCACTCAATCGGAAAGACGTGAATTTTAACACACGCGAAATCAGTGTTCGCGGAAAACGCCGAAAACTCCGTGTGGTGTTCCTTTCCGATGCCGCGGTCGAAGCCTTGAAGGCATACCTCACGGCACGCCAAGATCACCTCGATCCCCTCTTCATCCGAAACCCCGAACGCGCGATGAATATCCTTCCACCCGGTGAGCAGTTCCGCCTCTCTCGCGCGGGCATCTACTTCATTGTGAAGAAGTACGCTCTCAAAGCCGGCATCGTCACGGATCCCTCGCCGCATACCCTCCGCCATAGTTTTGCGACGGATCTATTACGGAATGGGGCAGATTTGCGGTCCGTACAGGAGATGCTGGGCCACAAGGACCTCTCGACGACGCAGATCTACACCCATGTCACGAACCCTCAGCTCAAAGAAGTCCACCGTAAATTTCACCGCCGCTAACTGTACACAAGGGCGTTGATTTTGGCGGAGAGGATGAAATCGTTTTCACTCAAGCCGCCGATTGCATGCGTCCAGAGTTCAAGGGTGACGCGGCTGTAGGAAACATGGATATCCGGGTGATGTCCTTCCTCCTCTGCGAGTTCTGCGACTTTGTTCACGAATTGCATGGCCTCAACGAAGTTCTTGAACTTCCATCTCTTCGAGATCTTCCGGGAATTTGTGTCACCCTCCCATCCGGGAACTTCGGGGAGAAATTGCTTCACCTGCTCCTTCGTTAGCACTGGCACTCCCCCCTCACACGGAACGCACTTTTTCTTTGCAAAGTCCATTGCCATGATTACACGGGAACGATCTTGAGGAATTTGCGCTTGCCCACCTTCAGAATCACCCCCTTCGCTAACGCTTCGGGGGTCAGGCCCTCCCCGGCCGTCGCATCCACGGACGTCACAGCCTTGTCATTGAGTTTTACGCCACCCTGTTCGATGAGGCGACGAGCCTCCGCTTTCGAAGGGGCAAGCTTCTCACGGACGATGAGGTCGATGAGACGAGTCCCCTTCTCTGCCTTTGCTTCCGGTACGATCTCTGGAAGGCCTTTCTCCGCAAACACCCGCTGAAATTCTTTCTCTGCCTTCTTAGCAGCTTCGGCACTGTGGTAGAGCGTGACGATCTCGCGCGCGAGACGCATCTTGAAGTCTTTTGGATTCGTTCCTTTCTTGATCGCCTTCTCCACCTCACGCACCTCTGCCATGGGAACGTCCGTGCAGCATTCGAGGTATGTTGTGATGAGATCGTCCTGTAGTGACAGGAGTTTCCCGTACATTTCGTTCGGAGGATCCTCGAGGTAAATGCAGTTTCCGTAGGTCTTGCTCATTTTCCTCCCATCCGTTCCCGCGATGAGCTTCGTCGTCAGCACGAACTTGCCTCTCTTTCCGAAGACTTTTTGGAGCGTGCGCCCGCAGAGCATGTTGAAGAGCTGATCGGAGCCACCAAGCTCGCCGTCGACATCGAGCATCACAGAGTCATAGCCCTGCATGAGGGGGTAGAGAAACTCGTGGACGCTAATCGGCTTATTCTCTTTCATCCTCTGCTCGAACAGTTCACGTTCGAGCATCTGCTGTACTGTGAAATTGCTCGCGAGGTTTAAAACATCAATGAACGAGAGCTTCTCGTGCCACTCGTGGTTGTAGGCGACTTCGATTTTTTCGAAGTCGAGAATGAGCGCGGCCTGCTCCTTATACGTCTTAAAGTTCTCGAGGACTTGCTCTCGCGTTAAGGGCTCACGCTGCTTCTCCTGTCCGGAGGGATCTCCCACCATCGCCGTGAAGCTCCCAATGACGAAGACAGCTTGGTGACCAGCGTGCTGGAATGCCCGGAGTTTCCGGAGGGGTACGGAGTGCCCGAGGTGGAGCTTCGCTCCCGTCGGATCAATGCCGAGGTATACCCGGAGGGGTTGCCCCGACGTTAGCTTTTCCTCGGCGAGCTCCCGCGGAACGACCTCTTCTACTGCCCGTGTCAAAAGTTCTTCTGTAACGATCACACCTGACAGGATACCAACCTACACTTCATACTGCATACTACAATACTGCATACTGCATACCAGCAATGGAGTGGATTGTGTCACATCCCGGGCGACTCGACATGTTCCTTGCCTCACAGAACCTATTCCCGAGTCGGGCGAAGGCGCAGCAGGCGATCGAGGAAGGTCTCGTGGAGGTGAATGACGAGGTTCTCCGCAAACCCGCACAGCGTCTCCAAGAAGGTGACAGCGTTCGCTTCCGAGGTCCGACGGCCGAGGTTCACGATCTCGTCATCAAGCCCATTGACCTCAACCTCGATATTCTCTACGAAGACGATCGGTGTTTTGTGCTCAATAAACCAAGCGGTACTTCAGTGCACCCTGGAGCAGGGACTCAACCCAAGGAACCGACGATCCTCCATGGGATTGCGTATCTCTTCTCAAAGCGTGCTATTCCCTTCGACGGGGATTCCGTTTTGGCCCATCGTCTCGACAAGGGGACAACGGGCTGCCTCCTCATCGCGAAAGAGGCTGAAGCCCATGCACTCCTCCAAAAACAGTTCGAGGAGCGCACGATCGAAAAGCAATACCTCGCGCTCGTGGTCGGAGCCCCCTCCCCTGCTGCTGCGGTCATTGATGCGCCAGTCGGGCGAAGCACAACTCACCGTACCAAGATGGCCATCCTGGGAGCAGCCACTCCCCGCGAAGCGCAAACGACCTACCGTACCCTTGCCATGTCTCCTCGTAAGGACGCTTCACTCCTCCTCTGCACCCTCCACACGGGGCGCACCCATCAAGTCCGTGTCCATCTCAGTTCCATTGGTCACCCCATCCTCGGAGATGACACGTACACATCACCCCAGAGTGAAATGGTGACGCAGGATCTTGCCATTCAAAACCTCTGCCTCCACGCCTGGAAGCTCACGTTCATCTCCCCAGCCGATACGGTGCGCCATACGATCACCGCTCCCCTCCCCCTCGCATTTCGCACGGTGCTTCAGAGGATGGGCATTGAGTTCTCTCCCTAACATTCACTCCCGCCGGGTACGGGGTGGGCGGAAGGTGACCGTGTACTCAAGAGCATCGAGGATTTCGCCTTTTGCGTTCCGGGCGATGATCCGGTAGACGTTCGAGCCGCGCTTGAGGGTTCGGAGTTCCACACTCGCGATGTAGTTCCAGAATGTTCGGCCAGGCGTATACAGTTGCAAGCGGTAGTCATTGATCCAGACGCTCGCAGTCTCACGCGATGTCGTTCCCTCGAGAAGGAACTCGCTCCCCGTCGCGGTGTGCGCTATCCCCGGCGTTGGCCCCATCACTCTGAGCACTCCCGGTGTCAGTGGAGGATTAGTGGGCAATTCTGCCTCGTCGGTTTCCTTGGTCTCCTTGGTTTCTTCGGTCTCCTTCACAATCCCCTCTGGCCCTTCCTCGACGAGAATTGTGATCCTCGCCGGTTCACTCTTTTTCCCCGAAGCATCGATCGCGAAGACCTCGTAGACGTTTTTTCCATCATGGAGATTCTCGAGCCTCCGGCTCGCGAGGTAGTTCCAGGAGGAATCGCCGGGTGTAAAGAGCTGTAGCCGGTAGTCATTGACGAGGATTCCAATAGCTCCAAGTGGAGCAGTACCACGGATGACGAGTTCCTGCCGTTGCGTTCGGAAGATCTCACCTTCCTTCACCGGCGTTCCAATCGTGGGGGGCGTGATGGGACGCAGTTCCCGCTTCACAACTCTGGAAACCTCATCGAGGACAACACCTTCGCCATCGAGAGCCTCAACACGCACGGTAAATTCCGTTGCATCTTCCGGCAACGCGAGCTCTTGGAAAAAGGTGTGGCTTTCATCCAGTGCAACGGGGTGCTCGTTCACACGCACACCTACCACTCCTTCTCCGACCTTACCCGCGATCTGCAGTGTTCTCGTTGTAACGGTGAGTCCGTTTGTCGGACGCGTCAGAGAAAGGACTGTTCCCTCAGGCAGTTCCGATTCCTCGGTGGGCGATCGAGCTGCGAGAGCTTGCTGTTTCTCCGCACGACTCTTTTCAACGAAACTCGTGCGGAAGAGCACCGGGTCCAGTGGTGTCCGGTAGGCGTAGAGGTCGTTCCTGAGGTCTGTGATACCAACAGGAAGGCGCAACTGCTGTCCCTCCCCGAGGAAAATCGGCATTCGTCTCACTGCTTCAACGGTGACGCCTGCTCCATCGGCTGCGAAGATGATGGCTGCATCTTCCGAGAGGATTCCTTCCATCCGCGTCGGGAGGGTATAGGAGAGGAGTTCCGTGCGAACGGTTCTCAGGATTGCTCCTGTGAAGACACTCACAGGGGGAACGGCAATCCATATCCCTCCCTCTCGAATCTCCAATGAGAGTGCTGATCGCTTTTTCCCACGCGCGCTCTCGACGATGGCGAGGTCTGTCCGCTCGTCGAGTCTCACAAACGTTCCATCAAAGAAGGAAAGACTCGCATGCGCTCCTCCCGCCGTGGAGATCGTATCGCCCGGGTACAGTTTCATGCCGTTCTGCGCACGCTGGAGGTCTTCTCCTTCGAGTGAGACCTGCACTGCGCGTTCCTCCGCGTGCAGAATGGCCGCTGCTCTCTGGATGACATTTCCCACCCCAAAGCGATCAAGGATCCACCCTGCGACTGCGTAAAGGAATACGATGGCAAACACAACGCCGACGATCCAGAGAAGAGGCAGCGGGAGGATCGAGGGCGTCGCAAGGGGGTAGGGCCCTCGGCGGCGACGATACCGTAGAAACATGGAGCCTCCATCCTATCTCAGGCAATGACACGTGCAACCTCTTCGCGTGATGTCTTCTTCTCCCGAATGAACTCCTCTCCCCACTCCTTCATCGTCTTAAAGCCCTCCTTCTTCGCCTGCTCATAGATCGCTGGGCCTTGCTCGAGATTGAGAACGAGCTGCTGGATCGCCGGGGTGACGATGAGGATTTCGGGGAGTGCCATCTGGCCATCGTAGGAATCGTGTGACGCCGGATCGCACGGCTCCGTGCCCTTCCGGCAGGACTCCTTCAGCGTCCGGACGAGCCGCTGGGCGAGGACGGCACGAATCGCTGGGGCAAAGGTGTAGGGACTGACACCCATCGAGAGTAGCCGTGGGATCGCCTCGACGGCAGAGTTCGTGTGGAGAGTTGAGAGGACGACGTGTCCGGTGAGGGCCGCGTTGATCGCTGTCTGAGCAGTTTCCGCATCCCGGATTTCCCCAACGAGGATGACGTCAGGGTCGTGACGGAGGACCGAGCGCAGTCCGGAGGCGAACGTGAAATCGTGATCTGGATCGATCTGGCTCTGGACGATTCCCTCCAGCTCGTACTCGATCGGATCCTCGAGAGTGATGATGTTCCGTTCCTTCCCGGTGATCGTCGATAGGAGGGCATAGAGGGTGGTTGTCTTCCCACATCCGGTGGGACCAGTGATGAGGATCAACCCATGTGGGAGTTCGACGAGTTCGCGAAGTTTCTCGTGAACCGCCTGCGGGAACCCGAGCTGCTTGAGAGGGAGAATCCCCCGGTGGGGATCGAGAAGACGGAGCGTGAATTTTTCCCCGAACCGAGAAGGAAGGGATGCCACACGGACGTTCACGACCCATGCGTCACTCCCTTGACCCACAGGAAATGTGTACTGCCCATCTTGTGGGATGTTCGTGATATTAAGCTTGAGCTTCGAGACGAACTTCACCCGGCGGACAATATCCTGATATTGGGCGTGCGAAAGGGTTGCGAGCGGACGCAGTACGCCGTGCAAGCGCCACTCCAGTCGTACATCTTTCTTCTGGGGCGAGAGGTGGAGGTCCGACGCTCCGGTCGCAACGGCGTACTTTTCGAGCGCATGGAGCATCGTTTCCCCATTCATCGTGCTGAAGTCGGGCTTGCCCGGCGTAGTGTTCTCAGGCATATCTCGCCAGTATAGCACAGAATTGCTACATTGTCATACTGCATGGCGCTCCGCGTTCCCATCACCCCTACGGAGACGCAAAAGAGGAGGTCGCTCCTTCAACGAATGGGCATCGTCTACCTCCTTCTCCTCCTTGCGCTCCTCACTATCATCGCTCGACTCCTTGAACTCCAGATTGTTCGAGGTTCGGAGTACCATGAAGTCGCTCAGGCACAGCACTTCGGAGGTCTCGTGCTCCCCGCGAAGCGCGGGGAGATCCTCGGTGTGAACAGCAAGACCGGTGAATTGACCATCCTCGCGACAAACAGCACTCTCGACCTCGTGTACGTCGACCCTCTGATCACCGATGATCCGACCTTTGTGAGTGAAACGCTTGCGGACATTCTTGTCACTGAGGAATTCAGCACCGCCTGCAGCGACGGGAATGAGAGCTGTCCACGGGAACTCATCCCCTACTACGCCCCTGCCTTCGATCCGATCGAACGGTGGGAACGCACACAAGCGGCCGAGCGGCTACTCGAACCCCTTCCGGAGAAGGGAAACATCCCGAAGGAACTCTTGGATCTTCCGGACCTTCCAGAGGTGCGCCGACGCTTCGCCAGAGACATTGAGGAGCGGATTTCCGAGAAGCGCGTGACGTTTGTCCCGCTCGTGTTTGGAGCGACAAAGACCATGATGCGCGCAGTGGAGGAACTTGCCATTCCAGGCATTGAGATCGATCGAAAGCAGAAACTCATCTACGCAAACCCGGAATCCGTGAAGCAGCTCTACCTCGATGCGTACGCCCGCAAGCTCGCGGGGCCTCTGGAAATAGACCCCCTCGTTCTCCGGCGGTTACTGCGTAGCCGCCTGCTGCGCTACGTGCCAATCATGCGGCGCTTACCACCCACACTCTCCGCGAAGATTCGCGAAGCGCAGCTTGCCTCACTCAAAGAAACCCTGGAACGTCGCAAACAAGCGCCGACAGTGAAAGCGGCGCAGGAGTTAAAGTACCCTCTGCGGAGCATCGCGCTCATCCCCGAGCACTGGCGGTTCTATCCGGATACGACGATTGCTTCCCACGTCATCGGCTTCCTCAATACGAACGGGGAGGCCCAGTACGGCATCGAGCGGACGTATAACCCACAGCTGAGGGGCCAGGAGGGGCTCATCACAACAGTCAGCGATCCGATGGGCAGGCAAATCCTGACCGCCGAGCAGCGGATCATTAATCCTCGGGATGGAGATACGATCGTACTGACGATCGACCGTGCTATTCAGAAGGAAGTCGAGAGCATCATGGAGCAGGCGGTCGAGCACTCTAAGGCCGATAGCGGTCAAGCGATCATCATGGACCCTTTCACGGGACGCATTCTCGCGATGGCCAACGCTCCCCTCTTCGACAGCAATAACTATGCGGTGGTCTACGAAAAGGAGCCACTTCTCCTCGATCCGGGAAAGGAGAAGCAGGTCGTTGTCGAGATCTACCATCCGGAGACGAATGCGCGCATTGTGAAAGCCTACCTGCCTGATGTCTTCCCGGAACGTTTCCCAGGGATGACAGCGACCGGCTCCGTGTTGAGCGAGAAAACACACAAGACTCTCGTGGAGCTCAGTGAGGTGTACGACCTTGCTGACCTCGCCCGCTACTACCTGTATATCGGAGAGAACAACCAGTACGAGCTCTTCCCGACAGAGCAGAAGGGATTTTGGCTCAAGTACCGGAACAACATCGGCGTGGGGGCGTACTTGAATCGCACGATCCAGGAGATCTACGAACCAGGATCCGTACTGAAACCCGTAACGATGGCCACCGCTATCGATCAGGGCGAGGTAACGCCACAAGATATATACGATGACAAGGGTCCTGTCCAAGTCGATGAGTACACGATCAAGAATGCCCTCCTCACCTACTACGGGAAGGTAACGATGACGAACTGCTTGGAGCTCTCTATCAACACGTGCATGACAAGCGTCTCTAGTAAGCTCGGCCCAAAACTCTTCCACCGTATGCTCGAGCGATTCGGATTCGGGCGGATCACGGGAGTCGAACTCGAAGACGAACTTCCCGGGGAGATGCTTCCCTGGCGTCAGTGGAGCCGCGCACTCCTCGCAACCGCTGCCTTCGGCCAGGGAATCTCCGCAACACCGCTGCAGGTCGTGACTGCATTTGCGGCACTTGCGAATGGCGGGAAGTTGATGCGACCGACGATCATCCATCAAGTGATCCATCCTGATGGAACCAAAGAGAGCGTCGCGCCGCGCATCGTCGATCAAGTCGTCACGGCAGAGACTTCCGATACGATCACCGCCATGCTCTATAGTTCGGTCGAACGCGGATACGCGAAGCCCGCGAAGGTGAAGGGGCACAAGATTGCGGGAAAGACCGGAACGAGCCAGATCGCGGGCCCCGGCGGACGGTACGAGAAAGGCACAGGTTCGACCCTTGCCTCATTCGTCGGCTACGCTCCGATCGATCATCCAAGGTTCGTCGTCCTCGTGAAAATCGACCGACCGAAAGCCGGAAAGATCATTCACGGCGCCCAGGCAGCTGCCCCAGTATTTAAAGAAATCGCCGAGTTCCTCTTCAAGTACTACGGGATTCCACCCGATGAGATCTAATAGGTTTCTTAGGTTTTTTACGTTTGTTACGTTTGTTATGTTTGGCAGACGATTGTGAGACTCAATAAACCTAATAAACTTAAGGAACCTAAGGAACCTAAGGAACCTCCTACTTCACCGTCACGCTCTTCGCAAGGTTGCGGGGCATGTCGGGGTTCTTTCCCCGCTTCACGGCAAGGAAGTAGGCGATGACCTGGATCGGGATGATCGAGACGAGTGCTTGAGCAGATCCTGCATCTGGCACCTTGATCCAATCATCGAAGACACTGTGCCGCTCAGGGGATACCCCGATGACGAACGCACCACGGGCCTTGAGCTCGATCGCGTTACTTACGATGTCGTGCATGACTTCATCCTTCCCGACGAGAGCGATGCAGGGTGTTCCCTCCTCGACCAGGGCAATCGGTCCGTGCTTGAGCTCTCCGCCAGCAAAGCCCTCCGCATGGATGTAGCTCACCTCCTGAATCTTGATGGCGCTCTCGAGGGCCATCGGGTAGTTCCAGCTCTTCCCGATGATGTACATGTCTTCTTCATCTTTGATGCGTTCCGCGAGAGTGGAGAGGCGCTCCACGTAGCGGGGGTTGAGCATATCGTTGATCATCGAGGCCGTCTCGAGGAGAAGCTTTCTGCCTTCAAGAAGCCTGCCATCGAGCGCGTAGGCAATGAGGAGGAGGACGGCGAGTTGACCAGTGAGAGCCTTCGTCGAGGCGACCGCACGCTCAGGGCCAGCATTAATGAGGAGCGTGTAGTCGGCTTCGCGGTGGACCGTTGATCCCTCGACGTTCACGATCGCGAGGACCTTCGAGCCCTTGAGCTTTGCTGTCCGCATCGCCTCGAGAACGTCCGCCGTCTCCCCACTCTGGCTGACAACAATCAGGAGGCTCTCAGGCTGTAGGAAGTGGTGGTAGAGCTTGAATTCGCTCGCCGGCGCGAAATTTACGTGCTTCTTCGCAACCACAGAGAAGAAGTACTCCGCTGCCATGCAGGCTTTCGCTGCGGTGCCACAGCCGACAAGGAATGTACCTTTGGCATCGCGAATCGCAGTGGCGAGTTTCACGATCTGCTCCTCATCTTGGTTCACTGCCCGCGCAACACTCTCCTTCTGATCCATGATCTCCTTGAGCATGAAGTGTTCGAAATCCCCCTTCTCTGCCTGTTCGACAGACCATGTGATCGCAATCTCCCGCTTCGGACGTTCCTCTCCTGTGTGAATATCCGAGAAGAGGATGTTCTTCCCATCGGTCACGAGCATTTCACCGTCATCGAGATACTGGACCGTTCGCGTGTGCTTCAGGAAGGCAGGGATATCGGAGGCCACGAAGTAGCCGCGCTGATTTTGCGTTTCGTGATCGACTCCTACAATGAGCGGCGAACCGGTGCGTGCTGCAACGAGCGTATGTGACGCGGTGTGCAGTGCGAGGATTGCATAGCGCCCCTCGAACTGCAGGCATGCACGCCGGACTGCGGCGGCGAAATCGCGGCAGTGCTTGAACTCCTCTTCGATGAGATGCGGGATGATCTCCGTATCGGTTTGTGAGAGGAATCGGTGACCCTTCCGCATGAGTTCCGCCTGGAGCTCCTCGAAGTTTTCGATGATCCCATTGTGAACAAGGGCGATCGTTCTGTCCTCACTGAGGTGCGGATGGGCATTGGCCTGCGTCACGCCACCGTGCGTCGCCCAGCGCGTGTGGGCAACGGCGAAAGAGCACTGATCAAAAAACTCAAGTCCTTTCACCCCACTGATCTTTCCGACATCCTTCTGCACGAAGAAACCATCCCCTACCTTGCAGGCGATCCCCCAGGAGTCGTAGCCACGGTACTCGAGGTTCTTGAGTCCCTCAAGGACGACACTGCCCGCATCTGTGCGGGAACCGACATACCCAAAGATGCCGCACATAATGGGCGTATTCTACTGAAAAAGCGTTGACGCGCAACTGCCACTCTCCTACCCTGGCCGCGCATGCCCATCACACAATCCGCCATCAAACGGATGCGCCAGAGTCACGCGCGTCACATGCGTCTCCTTCCCTACAAGACCCACATGAAAACGATGATCAGGAAGGTCCGCGATGCGGTACAAGCGGGAAAGAAAGACGAAGCACGGGCCCTCCTTCCAGAGGTCTACAAGGTCATCGACACCGCAGCGAAGAAGTACATCATTCATCGCAACAATGCCGCACGGAAGAAGTCCCTGGTCGCGCGTCTCCTTACGTGAGCCTCGAGTCATGAGGTACTTAGCACTCGATATCGGTACCAAGAAAACCGGTGTCGCGTTCTACGATGACGCGACGGGGATCCCCCTCCCTCTCGAGACAATCACGCACGCATCGAAGGATGAATTCGCTACACACGTAGAGGAGCTTGCCCGCACGCGGATGGTTGACAAGATTGTCTGTGGATTACCACTCCTTCCGTCTGGCGAAGAAGGAATGCAGGCGACGATCGTGCGAGAGTACACCGCACTCCTTGAGAGCCGAGGATTCCCCTGCTCTTTGTTCGATGAACGCTATACGACTCCTCGTGACGAGCGATCCTCCGATGGGAATGCCTCAGCTGCCTGTATGATTCTTCACTCTTTTCTCTCTCAGACGCATAGCCGAGTCGATACTTGACAAAAGAGAATAGAATAGTAAATTCAATTATACAGAATGATGCTCGTTCACAATTCGCGTTCACCAGTATAGGAGTCGTACATTGTGTGTTACGAATCAGTTAGCAGTGCTTCACAAAGCTACAGGAAGCAATATGTAAAAGAGATCGTCTACCTAAACCGTTCGCGCATCTTTTGCTTCTGTCAATAATCTGGTAGAACGAGGGTTGTTCATTCATCTAATCACGTATGCCACAGACAGCACCCATGTCAACCTCATCGGCGAGTGCAACAACCGGCCAGCTCGCTCTCAATCTCACGGAGGTACTCAGCAACTTGTTTCTCGTTCTCACGGAGAAAGAAGTGACGGTCATGAAGAGGCGCTTCGCACTCTTTGGACAGCCAAAACAAACGCTTGAGAAAATTGGAAAGCAATTCAAAGTCACACGAGAGAGAATTCGACAGATCGAGAGTATTGCCTTGAGCAAGCTCCGCAGGACCGTGCGGACGACACGATTGGATGATGTCAATGAGGCAGCGAAAGCATCGCTGCGCTCACACGGGGGAGTCATGCGAGAGGAAGAGCTCATTAGCTCAGTCCTCAAGCGTATTGTCAGCAGCACGCAGATGGATGGTGCAGTCCTTCGCCTCTCCTTTTCCATCGACTCGGAGGTCAGCTCCTCTGGGCGCACGAACACCTTCGTACCATTCTGGAGGCTGTCCTCCCTCACACTGGAGGATATTGGCACTGTGATCGAGAACGTTTTGAAGATTCTGAAGAAGCGCAAGACCTGCATGCAGGAGGAAGAACTCGTATCCGCGATCCAGGCCCTCAACCTCTTCAAGGATCGTGTCCCGAGTCCTGAGCTCATTGCGAGCTGCCTGCGGATCGATGAGCGACTGAAGCAAATCGACGAGGGGTGGGGGCTGACAGAATGGCGTTTTGTTCGTCCCCGCAGCATCCGTGACAAAGTCGAAATCATTCTAAAAAAGGCTGGGGAACCTCTCCACTTCATGGAAATCGCCAACCGCATCCGGGAGGCAAAGTTCGACCACAAGAACGTCACGGTGCAGGCCGTGCACAACGAACTCATCCGATACCCGCAGTTTGTTCTAGTCGGACGCGGTCTATACGCACTGCAGGAGTGGGGGTACGAGCCGGGTACTGTTGCCGATGTGATCGAGCGAATACTCAAGGAAAAAGGGCCGCTCTCAAAGAAGGAGATCATCGTGGAGGTCGCGAAGCAGCGAACCGTAAAGGTTGGGACGATCTCCTTGAACCTCCAGAAAATGCCCTATTTCAAGCGGGTCGGTCGCGCCATCTACGCCTTCGACCCGTCGAAGAAGCCCTAACCAGCTTCATTAGCTGCATTAGCTTCATGAGGGGTTGGAGCTCCTGTAGGTTTTGCGGTGTATGAAGCACTCAGTCGTACTTCTCAGCGGCATCATGGGAATCCTCCTTGTAGGGTGTCAGAAGGAAGAGCTTCCTTCCCTCCCTCAGGGAGTGCAGGAAATCTCGGGTGTCCTTGCACGTGCGGAGCTTTCGCTCGTTCGCCGAGGAACACATATCCTGATACAGGGAGGAATTCCCCGATACTACGTGGAGAGCCCGACCGTCAGTGTGCAGGAGTATGAAGGCCGCGTTGTACAGATCCGGGGGACGCTCACACGTAACAATCCTCCGACAGAACTCCCTGTGCTCATCGTCGGAGAAATCCTCGAGCGTCGGGAGGAGATGTTCCGGACGTGGAGCATTCCGGCACTCGGCCTTTCCCTAGAAGTACCACGTATGTGGAATGGGAGCATCGAGGGAGTTGAAGCGACCTTCACCGCATCGGGTGCCTCACGCCTCACCCTCACACTCACTCTCGAAGCCATTGAGAATCTCCCTGTTGATTCACTCCCGATTGTTGTCGACACGAAACGTGCCATTCGCTCTGTCAATGTTCAAACCGGTGAACAAAAGGTCATTGTGGACCTCTTGAAGGGACAAGCCCTCACGATCCGTTTCACTCCCTCCGCACAGCCCCCTGTGGCTGCGGAAGAAGACCGCGAACTTTTTCTCGCGATCCTCCATTCCATCACGTTCACACACTCCTCTAAAAAATTCTCGGAATCCTCGGTTTCATCGAAGCCATCTGCATCCCCCATGGGGGGCAAGCCCTGCGGTGGCCCTGCTGGTATCCTCTGCCCTCAGAGGCAGTACTGTGCAATCACCGATGTCACAACGAATATAGGCAAGTGCAAGCAACTACCGACAGCGAATTAGGTCAAGACAAACCCGTTGACGAAGATGGAGAGATGGGTGTACGTTCTTACACCCTGCACCAGAGCAAGCTCGGTGCGGACAGGCTCTACGTTCTTTAGGTTCCTAGAACGCCACTGTGCTTTTCTGCCTGCGGTTTCCTGCAATCAGAAACGGCCGTGCCGTTTCACCACTTTCTATCTTCAGAGCCCCCCACTACGATGCGTACATCTCCTCCCACCCTCATGGAGAAAACGAGCACGGCTTCCGCAAAGTACGATCCACAGGCCCAGCACCAGAGCAAGCTCGGTGCAGGGCAAGCCCAGAAGCTTGAGGCAGTGAAACTCGCACTCACACAGATCAAGAAGCAGTACGGCGAAGGGGCGATCATGCAGATGAGTGATCGTGCGGCTGCACAGATTGAGCGTTTCTCATCGGGCTCGCTCGCGCTCGATATTGCTCTTGGTGGTGGCATCCCGAAAGGGCGCATCAGCGAGATCTTCGGGCCAGAATCCTCTGGAAAGACGACGCTCGCCTTGCACATGATCGCCGAAGTACAGAAGGCCGGAGGTCGAGCATCCTTCATTGATGCCGAGCATGCTCTGGATATTCAGTACGCGAAGAAAATTGGCGTCGATATAGACACCCTTCTCGTCTCCCAACCGGATGATGGAGAGCAAGCTCTCGAGATTGTGGAGGCGCTCGTTCGCTCGGGTGGGATCGATGTCATTGTCATTGATTCTGTGGCGGCCCTGACTCCGCGTGCGGAGATCGAGGGGATGATGGGAGACCAGCATATGGGCTTACAGGCTCGCCTCATGAGCCAGGCTCTCCGCAAGCTCACGGCTATCGTCAGCAAGACGAGTTGTGCTGTGATTTTCATCAATCAGATGCGGATGAAGATCGGCATCATGTTTGGGAACCCTGAAACGACAACTGGTGGGAATGCCCTGAAGTTTTACACGTCCGTCCGGATGGACATCCGGCGGATCGACAAGATCGCGGAGAAAGTGGATAGCCCCGCCTCCGCTGAAGTGACGGCGGGCAAGGGGGGAGAGATCATCGGCAACCGGACGCGCGTGAAGATCGTAAAGAACAAAGTCGCTCCTCCCTTCCGTCAGGCAGAGTTCGATATCCTCTACGCGCAGGGCATCAGCAAGGAAGGCGACATCCTCGACCTCGGCGTGAAGTACGGCGTCATCGAAAAAACCGGGAACTACTACCGTGCTGGTGAAGAAACACTCGGGCAAGGTCGAGAACAGGCGCGTGCGTTCCTCCGGCAGAACCCGAAACTCGCCAACAAGCTCGAGAAAGAAATCCGCAAGCTCGCACTTGGATAGGTTTGTGAGGTTCTGTACGTTCGATAGCTCAGTAGGTCCAGTAGCTTTCCACGTTTTCTCCACATCTTTTCCTCAAAAAAAGAACCAGTCGCACTACTTTCGCAATACTGTTTATTTCCCTCCCTGACCTTCTGTACCTACCGTACCTCCCTACCTCCTCTGAGCTTCATGCCTCCCACCGTGCCACTCGAGGCACAGCCTCACTCGACCGAAGCGGAACGAACCGTACTCGGTGCACTGCTCCTCGACCCGGAGGCGATCATTAAAGTAGTCGATCTCCTCATGCCGGAAGACTTCTACGATCCGACGTACCGGAGCATCTACCAGTCGATCCATGAACTGTACCAACAGCACGAACCGATCGACTTCATCACGGTCACGAACAAACTCGCCGACAATAAGAAGATTCAGGACATCGGTGGCAGCGCGTTCCTCGCGGAGATCGCGGCCGACGTTCCGACATCTTCCCACATCTACCAGTACGCCCAGATCGTCAAAACAAAGTCGGTCCATCGCCGGATTATCGAGGCAGGACAGAAGATCACCGGCCTCGGCTATGAGGTCGAGCGGTCCATTCCGGAGTTGCTCGATGAGGTGGAGAAGACGATCTTCAAGATCACGAACACCTTCCTGAAGGATAAGTTCGTGCACATCCGGGAGATCCTGAACGCACGGTACGAGCGATTCGCTGAGCTCCACGAGTCGGATGATGAGAGTGTCGTGAAGGGTGTCCCGACCGGCTTCCACGCCCTCGACGTGAAGTTTTCGGGACTGCAATCCAGTGATCTCATTATTCTTGCCGCGCGCCCGAGCATGGGCAAGACCAGCCTCGCATTGAACATCGCGATGAATGCGGCGGTTCGCTCCCACAAGACCATTGGTGTCTTCTCACTCGAGATGAGTAAAGAACAGCTCGTCGACCGGCTCTTCGCCTCGACGCTCGGAGTCGACTCCTGGAAGCTCCAGCGCGGAAAACTCGACGACAGTGACTTCCAGAACATGGGACCGATCATGGACGAGCTCAACAAGGCAAACATCTTCATTGACGACTCCGTCGTTTCATCGATTCCCGAACTTCGGGCAAAGGCCCGACGACTCCAGATGGAGCACGGCCTTGACCTCCTCATCATTGATTACATCCAGCTCATGAGTACCGGGGGCTCCCACTACTTCGGAAACCGGGTCCAGGAGATCTCCGAGATCTCCCGCTCCCTGAAACAACTCGGCAGAGAACTCCACATACCGATCTTGGCGCTCTCCCAGCTCTCCCGAGCAGTCGAGAACCGGCCCGGAAACATTCCACAGCTCTCGGACCTTCGCGAATCCGGGTCACTCGAGCAAGATGCGGATATCGTCCTCATGATGTATCGCGAAGACTACTACGAGGAGGATAGTGACCGGCCTGGGATTACAGACTTATACATTCGCAAACACCGCAATGGCCCGACGGGGAGAGTCGAACTCCTCTTCAAGAAGGAGCAGATGCGGTTCTACGACGTCGATAAAGTGCATGCGGCAGCACTGGTGGCAGCGTGAGGAGGGCTTGCCCCGTACCGAGCGAAGCTCTGGTGCGGGGTGTACACTCCTCCAACATGCCCGGCGTTTTCATTCCGGTCCGTCCAGAGATCTCTCTCATCGCGATCCTCGGCTACGCGGTGTTCGCCTTCATCTTGGGGCTCCTTCTCACGCCACCGTACATCGCCTTCCTCCGAAAGAACCGCCTCGGCAAGCAACTACGTGTCGAAGCCGTCGATGGCGGAGAGGTCTCTGTTTTTCGAAAGTACCATGAGAACAAGAAAGGCACGCCGACCATGGGAGGCATCCTGATCTGGGGATCGATTGTGCTGACCGTGGCATTCTCACGGCTGCTCTCGTACTTTGGACTCGTCGAGAACTCCCTCCTCCAGCGCGGGCAGGTCTACCTGCCTCTCTTCATGTTGCTCTCGCTCGGGATCTTAGGAGCCATCGATGACTACCTCGGCATCCTTGGTGTCGGGAAGAAACGTGGTCTCGAAATCCTGCCAAAGATTCTCACGCTCATCCTCCTGAGTTCTGCTGGTGCGTTCTGGTTCTACTTCAAACTTGGCTACGACTCGATCTACGTCCCCTTTGTAGGACCAGTGCCGGTCGATGGCTGGTACGTCCCGATCTTCATCTTCCTTATCCTCGCAACCACGAATGCAGTGAACATCACCGATGGACTCGATGGGCTTGCTGGCGGCCTCCTCGTCATCGCCTTCGGCGCCTTTAGCCTCCTCGCCTACCTCAATGGACTCTCCGTTCTCGCCGCCTTTTGTGCGGTGTGTGCAGGGGCAATCGTTGCATTCCTGTGGCATAACGTCCCCCCGGCTCTCTTCTTTATGGGTGACACGGGCTCACTCGCACTCGGAGGAACGCTCGGTGTGATTGCCCTCATGGCCGATCAGGTGTTGCTGCTGCCTTTCATTGGCTTCGTATTTGTCATCGAGACCCTCTCTGTCATCATTCAGCTTGCGAGTAAAAAATTCCGAGGGAAGAAAATCTTCCGCGCTGCCCCTCTCCATCATCACTTCGAAGCTCTCGAGTGGGGGGAGAGCAAGGTGACCATGCGTCTCTGGATCATTGGCTCTTTCGCCGCCTTCCTCGGCGTCGTTTTTGGCATTTTCGGCTAGTACCCAGTATGATCGAGCTATGATGCGGGTGGCTATCAATGGGTACGGGCGGATTGGGAGGCTGGTGCACCGGCAATTCTTCCAGCGATTTCCAAAAGAGGTTGAGGTCGTCGCGATCAATGCTTCCTCGGATGCAAAGATGCGCGCGTACCTCCTAAAGTACGACTCTCTCCACGGACGCTTTAAGGGGGCCGTGAAGGTTCAGGGTGATGATCTCCTCGTGAATGGCACATTGGTGAGAGTGGTGAAAGAGCGAGATCCTGCGAAGTGTCCCTGGAAAGACCTGAAGGTCGATATCGTCGTGGAATCAACGGGGAACTTTGAGACACAGGAGGAGGTCGAGCCTCACCTCAAGGCTGGCGCGAAGCGCGTCATCGTCACCGCGCCGATGAAGGACAACACACCGATATTCGTGAAAGGGGTGAACGACCAAGACCTTACGGCCGACATGGATATCGTGAGCAATGCCTCCTGTACGACGAACTGCATTGCCCCCGTCATTAAAGTCGTCGATGACGCGTTCGGTATCAATCACCTCCTTGTCAGTTCCGTACATGCCTACACAGCTTCCCAGAACCTCCTCGACAACAAAGCAAAGGAGGACGGGGAACTCCGGCGATCACGTGCGGCTACGCTTTCAATGATCCCGACGAAGACAGGAGCTGTGAAAGCCTGTGCAGACATTTTTCCTCACCTCAGGGGCAAGATCGATGGGATGGCGTTCCGTGTTCCCGTACCAACCGTGAGCTGCGCCTACATGGCGTTCTTTTTGAAGAAGGCAACAACTGTTGAAGAGATTCACCAGAAGCTCATCGCCGCCTCGAACACAGAAGCTCTGAAGGGGATCCTCGATGTCTCCTTTGACGAATGCGTGTCGATTGACTTCCAGACCGATCCACATTCCTCGATCGTCGATGCCCCTTCGACCAAGGTCGTCGATGGCGTCGCCGCACAGATTTTGAGCTGGTACGATAATGAATGGGGGTACGCGATGCGCGTGACTGAGATGACACTCGCGATGGGAGCGCAAATGCGGTAGTATCATCACGCGATGCCTACCGAGTTTTGCCCCACTCCGAAGCGACCTTCTCTCAACTTCCATCTCTTCTCCATTGCGAAGGTGCCCGACGCGCTGCGGCACCTCATCATGGATCTGGCAGGTGCAGCGAAATACATTCACTATGCGATCCGCACGACCGAAGCTGGTCTTGCAGGGAAGGTCAACATGTTCGGAGAAGAGCAAATCAAGCTTGATATCCTGAGCGACGACATCATTCGCCAGCACCTCTGTGAATCGCAGATGGTCGCAAGCTTTGCATCGGAGGAACAGAAGGACGTCATCGAATTCGATCCCAAGGCTGCCTACTCCGTCGTCTACGATCCCCTCGATGGATCTTCCCTTGTCGAAGCGAACTTCGCGATCGGGTCGATCTTTGGCATCTATCCCGGAAAGGAACTCCTCGGCCGGAAACCACGCGAGCAGGTTGCGGCGCTCTACACCTTCTACGGACCACGCACGATCCTCGTGTACGGGACCGAGAAGGGAGTGCACGAGTTCATCCTCAATGAAGTCGGGGAGTTCATGCTCATCCGCGAGTTCCTCGGCATCGGTGATGACGCTGAGAACTACAGTCCTGGGAATCTGCGTGCAGTGACCGACACACCGTCCTACCGGACACTCGTGAACCAATGGCTCGATGAGGCATTGACCTTGCGCTACTCGGGATGCATGGTCGCGGACATTCACCACATCTTGAGCAAAGGGCAGGGCGTCTTCACGAACATCGGCGGAAACAAGTATCCTGAAGGGAAGCTCCGACTCGCTTTTGAGTGTGGTCCTTTAGCGTACCTTGTGGAAACGGCCGGTGGAGCAAGTTCTGATGGAAGGCACTCGCTCCTCGATACGCCGATCGAGAAGCTCGACCAGCGCACCCCCATCATTATTGGATCAAAGAACGAGGTGGCCCGTGCAACACGCATCCTTGCCTCTTAGAAATAGGGTTCCCGCAAGGCTTTCTCCAGGGCCTCATCAAGTGTCCACCTCGGTTCTTCTCTTTTGCTCTTCGCCTCGAGGTTGAAGGCGCGCCTGACCGCGCGGTAGGTTCCCCAGGGATAGAAGTGATGTCGCCGTCGCTCCTCTTTTGCCCCCTCTTCAACAGGTCTCGACAGGGACTTAGGATTCCCCACACGATTCCACTCCACATGACCGACGACCGTCTTTGAGTCGGGATCGACGTAGACGAGATCATCGTCGCTCAATTGAGTCTGATCACTCATGAGCGCTCACCACGGGAAACAGACGGTGCTCCTCGGGAGACGGAGGAGGAGGA
>Ga0213870_1000233_pt1 | contig 29332 bp, 31 predicted proteins | sample WICALVC2017_Meta_FD_160119 | JGI IMG/M metagenome (GOLD analysis project Ga0213870, IMG submission 160119) | Freshwater microbial communities from subterranean cave lake in Wind Cave National Park, South Dakota, United States - WICALVC2017 | ecosystem: Environmental > Aquatic > Deep subsurface >... | reverse complement strand
GCCGCAAAAAATTCCGGAAACAATATCCAGCCGGACGCAGGAATTTCATTTTCGCAACTTGACTCAAAGCCAGATTTTGGAAAAACTTAATAGAGTGGCCGAAGCCGAAAAATTAGATATTGATAATCAAGCCTTAGAGGCCGTGGCTTTATCCGGGCATGGCTCTTTACGCGACGCCGAGAGCAATCTTGCAAAGCTAATAAGTTTTGGAAGTAAAAAAATAACTTTGGCCGAGGCGCAGGAAGTTCTGGGCTTTATACCCCTGAAAGCTTTTTACGATTTTACCGGCCTTTTTATTTTAGGCAAGCAGGAGGAGGCGGTAAATTTAATAAACAATTTATACGACCAGGGCCTGGATCTGGAAGAATTTTCAAAATCATTTATCGATTATTTGAGGAAGCTTTTGATTTCAAACTTAAATCCGGCGACTTTACCCTCCCAAATTTTAGGTACTAAAATTTGGGAGGGTAAAGTCAGTTTTGCCGGTTATAATCAGGAAGAAGGGAGGCTGATTTTAAGTCAGGCCAAAGTTTTGACTAAAGATCAGATCGTCCGGCTGGTTAAGATTTTTATGAGAGCAAGAGATGAAATGAGAATTTCGCCGATTCAACAGTTGCCGCTGGAACTGGCGGTGATTGAGTATTTTGAATGATCTCAATTTTCTTATTTTTAGGGTTGATAAAAGAGAAGAAATAAGATAAAGTAAATTAAATTTTGCGGGATCGTCCAATGGTAGGACATCAGGTTTTGGACCTGAGTATCTTGGTTCGAATCCAAGTCCCGCAGCAGGATACGATTTTGAGCGTAGATTCGCTCTAAATCCATTTGTTTTACTGGCTTTCTGCGAGGTTCTAACCTTCGGTGTATTCTCTTTAACTCCTTTGAGGCATCTTTTAAGAGCAAGAGTGGTTTTTCTATGGTAATACTTATCTTTTTATCTAAAAGTAGGAGGTTCGAGCCGAAGTTCTGTAATGTTGATTTTCTTAATTCCAAATCTCCATTCTCAAAGGCAACTTTAGCCATAGAAGCAAAATGAAACATCTCATCTGCTTTCTTCATCCATTTATTTATCCTGTCTCCGGTATCAGCCAGTAATTCTTCTAACCGGAGCTTCTCTTTGCTAAGTTCGGATTTCTTATCTCTAAATTCTTGGTCTGTAATTTCTTCGCTGGCTCGCATATCTATCAATTTACTTATTTTATTAACACAGGCTTTATATGCCTTTTGAAGGTTGGTTATTATTAAGTTTATATTCCCAGCTTCTTTTTCATTCCCCTCCTTAAACCATTTCATGGCCCATTTATGAAACTGGGTCGGCACTTCTACGGTATTGATGCTTTCTGATACTTGTTTCCGCAGCTCTTTTTCTTCTATGCTTCCTTGAGAGCAATTTGGATTTCTCTTTTTGGTGCAGTGATAGTAAATATAGTGATGAGTATTGCCGTTTTGCTGATATTTGTATTTTTCTTCGGCCGTTATCGCGGAACCGCACTCGCCGCATCGCATCATACCCGTAAAAGCAAAGATATGGCTTTTGGGCCTTGGTCTGCCTTTCCTACCTAATAAAACTTGTATCCGGTCATATTCTTCTTCGGTAATCATTGGCTTGTGAATGCCTTTATACCAGTTGCCACTTTTTAGGGGATATTCAAATGAGCCGTAGTAAAATGGGTTGCTGAATATGTAATACAAAGAGTTATGGCCGATTGTTTTGCCATTTGGCATTGTAAGTCCTAACTCTTTTCGTGATTTAATCCGTATCTGCGGAACAGTGTAATTACCGCTTAACATCCAATCAAATATCTTTCTGACTAAATCAAATCGTTCCAGATTGGGCAGAACCGTCTTATTTCCTCTTTCAGCATATTTATCATTTGTATAGCCAGTCGGAGCCGGTGCCGGATAAATTCCTCGCTCACACTTTGCTTTTAATCCGCGTTTTACATTGATGCCCTTATTATCATTTTCTAACTTTGCTTGGCTACAGAGTAAGTTGAGTAAAAATTTATCATTAGGCGTATTTCTAAATACTTGTGAGGGCGTAACTATTTCTTGGAGTTTTCCTAAATCAAAGAGATAAATTATCCGGCCGGTATCTACAGAGTTGCGGGATAACCTGTCTGGATTCCAAACAATTATTCCCTGCGTTTTACCAGCTTCTACATCATCAAGGATAGAATTAAATACTACTCGGCCCGGAGCTTTGGCTGAAAATGCCTCTTTTCTGATCTCGTCTATTTTAAGAGAAGTCCTTTGAGCTAATATTTTTAATTCATCTATTTGCGAATCAATAGACAAAACCTGTCTGTCTTCTGATTCAGTAGATTTACGAGCATAGAGTATGTATTTAATTTTCATTACTTCGTCGTTCATATTAATCAAAAAGGGATAACCTGCTGGACACAGACCTCGAAAGGACTGTAAGTAAGGTTACCCCTGTTTGAATCTTTCGAATAATGTCTGTGTCCATTGAAAATTATATTATTTCTTTTTCAAGTCATCAACTATTTCCTTAAGTGATTGAATGCCTTTATAGATTTTAATATTTTCAGACTTCCCCTTCTTGTTAATAAAATTTCTTAACCCTTCTTCAGAGGTTGGTTCATTATTTTGACCTAACGTCGTAAGCTCATTATTAAGGAGGGAGGTGGGTTCATTATATGACCCCGGGTAATCTAACAGTTGCCATTTACTTGCTAAGTTCCAATACCCCTTCTTTCGCCGTTCCCAAGAGATGATTTTTAGTCGTCCAAATTCTTTTACATATCTTTTAATAGTGCTCACTGACTTGCCAGATTCTGCCGCGATCTTATCAAGATATGCCGGGAACTCTCTTAAATGTTCACCCTGTCCTCTACCTGCTTTGCTGGCTAACTCTGTTAGGGTTTGATATATCGCAATAGCAGTTGCTCTTTTCTTCCCAATAAAGTTTTGTCTTATAAACCACATAGTTCTAACATCTTGCCATGCAAATGGAATCCCAGTGAGTTTATATGGTCTAAGTTTGACTTTCTCATCCTTGCTCATTAATATAGCCACTGTTCATTAATTGTTCGATTCTTTTGGTTACTTCTTCTTCAATTATTTCTCCTGCCCGATGGTTGATTGGATGAAATAAGTTAATATTCTTTTCTCCTAATTTCTTGGATGGATAAACTAATCGATAACCGGATTTTCCTAACCTGGTAAAAATAGCAACGCTTCCAACATAATATTTTTCATCAATCACAAAAGAGGCGAATCCGATTAGGCCGTCTTTGGGTTTGACCGGCACTATTTGAATTTCACTTATTTTTACTTCTTGGTTCATAATTATTTACTTTTTCTTTGGAAGTAGTAGGGGAGTAAGATAAAATCGCTTTATACAACTCAAAAAGCCGCGTAGCCCTTCTTAGCGCTTCCGGATCGCTCAATTCCTCATCAAACACTTCTTTATATATTGTCTTAAATTCTTCGATTGCTTCTTTGGGGAGCATAGATTTGCTCCTACTTTGCCAAAACAAAAAAGTAGGTTTTTCTTAAACCTACTCCTTTGATGAATGAGTCATTTTAGAGTCATTGGATGGCTCTAGTACTTCCTATAAAAACCTAATTCCGTCCACTTAAATAGGTCTTTTTTGGTCTGTGCTCTTACTCTGTCATTTATTCTTCTAATTATATCGTAAATTATTTGGCGGCCTTTCTTTAGATTATTTATAAGCTCGCGGTCTATTTCTTCGGCTACCTCGTCCCACGATAACTCCATTTTAGGTTCTTTAAGGAACGCAACCTTACATAAATCAAATTCTTTAGAGTTAGCTGGTATTTCTATAATAAAATCAGCCCAGCGAATATGTGGCGGGTTATATATAAATTCAGCCGGAGAATTATTCAGTTTCTCTACTAGCTCTTTTCTAGAAATAATATTTACTCCTAATGCTTTTGCTTTTTGGCGTAGAGCATTAAAATCTTTAGGTATAACATGAAATATAGTGCCGAAATAATTATCAGAATCTATCTCAGAAAATTTAATATTGCACTCATTCTCAAAGTTCTGAAGCGTATAAGATATTACCAGATCTCTTTTATTATGTTTAATGACTTGCTCTGAAATAGGCAGTGTCTCGCCTTTAAGGTTAAATGAAGTAATGTGTTGAGACCAAAATCCACCACTTTCTTCCTCGATTTTATATAGTTCCTCTTGGCTTATATTTTTATCATCAACTAATTTAATTTCAGGATAAGGCGTTATCCCTTCCACTACTTTTAGTTCTATGGATTTTCTAGGACGAGTAGATTCACGTCTTAGTAATGTTTTTAGCGCATATTCCAGATATCCATTAGTAAGTTGAGAATTTTTGACTATTTGGAAAAACATATTTACTTATTCATCACATTTTCAATTACATCTTATTAAAATAGGTTTTTACTTCATCGTTTTCGGTAAACTCTATTAGTTTTCAAGCTGTATTTTCTTAATTGTCCGAGAAGTCCGGAAAGATATGCGAGTTTAGCTCCAAATATCCCACCATTTAATTTTCCGGCTCCATTGTAAAGTAGGTTAAAGGTTTCCAGTATTTGTCCTTTGGTTGCCGAGAGTATCATCTCTTTTTCATATTTGTCTTCAGGTAGCATTTTTCGAGTTTTTGATAACTTTGCCATTTCTATTGTGCACCGATGCTTAATTTATACTATTTTCATTACTTATTTAGCCCATTTAGATCGACCAAGTTGTTAAGAATATTATGACTTTAAGATAGCTTGGTCAATTTCAATGGGTCTCTATGGTATAGGGAGATACTGGGTGGTATGTGTTGTTTTTTTGTTATTATGCTCCTCTTTAATGTTATGCCCCCGCCCCTCAACTCTTTATCCTTATTTTTTTAATGGTGTTTATTTATGTATTCTTTTAAGTATTTAAGTGTATGTGAAAGTTAGTTTTGAATTATCAAGAGTGCCCGTATCATAGGCGGACACATTTCTACTCAAAAAAGATAGATGGGTAAAAATCAGAAAAAAAGCCCCAAAATCGGCCTGTTTCTGAACCCCTCAATCATATATTGACTAATTCTATTAGTTATGCTATTATGGAAATAATAACAAGCGTTGTGCTTGGTATTCTCTGCCGAGAGAGAATCTCGGTAAACAGCTCTTTCCCAAGCGACTCCAAGTCTAAAGACGTGGAGAAAAATGGCTGGCGAAAGAAATCAGAAGGAGACTTGCGCCATGGCAAGTGAACATGAGGTTCCCGCAGGTGATCTGCGAGTTCTCGCAGATCTTCAGAGGAAAGTCGCTTCTGGCGACGTCCTCATCCGTGACATTCAGGAGTTGCTCAATCATCCGCCTGTCCACAAGTGGGATGGCGACGTGAAGAAGCTTCTTCTACTGCCCGACAAGCAGATCAACATCTGGAGGCGGTACGTCATGGAGCGAGGTTATCACACGGGACAAAACGAGAAGGATCTCGTGAAGTTCCCTGAACCGCCGGCACTCACCGATGACGACATCCGTGACGGCTATCAAGGCGTCGCTCTCTTCTACGGCTTCCGCTCTATCGCACAAAGCGCGGAGTATGGATGGGAAGAGGTCTACGTGAGGCGTCCGCACAGCATGAGTCGTCGCATCGTCTTCAATGACGAAGTGATGAAGCTTCGCTCCGGAGCGAAGCCGAGACCAACGGGCTGGTTCTGGCGGAAGATTAACCTGACGCCGACCCAGAGGCCCGAGCGTCGCAACGATGTCATCGCGAAGCTTCGCGATGACGAATCTATGATGGCTTTTGAGTGGTTCCAGTTGTTCGGGATCACTCATCGTTATCTCATGGACTACATGTGTGCGTTTCCCGAAGACATAATCGGGTCGCGTAAGCATGCGAGGCGACGACTGGCCAGGTTTGCTCGTGTTGTTCAATCAGTGAAGCCCGACAACGCCGAGATCGACAACATCGCGAAGCAACTTGAAGTGCCGAGGTCGGAGTTTCCCAGTTTGTATCTGGGAGACATCGAACTCATGCCGCTTCTGCCGCATCGCGTTGATGACGTTGACTACGAGAACTTCAGGGGTGGTGCTGCCATCATCCGGGTCTCAGAGTCACATCACAGCGGGGTCATTCTTTCATCTCTCGACCCCGACTTCTCCATGGCGGGCTTGTCGCGCTGCTGGCCGTTGCTCCGCGAATAGCTTCAGTCAGTCAGTATCATTGTCCCGCACCGAAACCACATTGTGGAAGTAGGTGCGGGGCTTTTTTTCTGATTTTTACCCATCTATCTTTTTTGAGTAGAAATGTGTCCGCCTATGATACGGGCACTCTTGATAATTCAAAACTAACTTTCACATACACTTAAATACTTAAAAGAATACATAAATAAACACCATTAAAAAAATAAGGATAAAGAGTTGAGGGGCGGGGGCTATAAAACCTAATAATTTTATGCTATTTTATAGTCGTCTACCCATTGTTCGTTTGGCCCGAAGGTCTTGGCTACTTATCTTACTCGATTTGCGGGTGAAGATGGGTAGCCGGCCTCCACAAGTCGGAGTGCTTTCGGGCTTCCGATGAACAGTGGGTAGACAGGTCGGCTATCCTTTTTTGTTTGGTATGAAATCCAAAAAGCCCGCAAAAATCCTTCTCTTAATAGTAGCCATCCTGTTCTTCTTATTTGAGTTGGTTTTAACATTCGGCCGATTTTATATTTGTACCACAATGAGCCGACAAAATTTACTAAGCCCTTATCAAGATATAACTGATGTCGTAAGTAGAAGGATTGCTCAAAGAGAATTTTGTGATGATTATACTGATTACTTTCTTTTGATACTCAGCGGTGCCTTTCTTGGATACGCCATAAACTTTCTAAAAGAAAAAGACGAAAATTCTTAAAAATTAGGGTTGAAAAAGAGCTCATTCTGCGCTATAAAGAATCAGTAAGGAAGTATTTCTCCTGATACAAATTAACATGACATTAAATCAGCATGGAATTATTAAATATTATGGAGATGATAAAGAAGTAATCTCCAGAGCCTTTTTATCTTTAGGAATAAAATATCTTCATTTAACCGATAACGTTATGGAAGAATGTATGAAAGGAGGCAATGTGCATATGGTTGTTACAGATTACCCATTTGATGATAAAGCTTATGCCGAAGCAACTAAATGGAGTGACTTTAATATTATAACCCCAGTATTATTTAGTTTTTATCATGGGTTAGAGTTAATAATGAAAGGATTATTATTTCTATTAAACAAACCTGATATCCAAGCAGTTCACGGATTATCAAATCTTCTAAACAAGCTTAATAAATATTCCAGCCTACCAGTTGATATTAAAACAATTTTGGAGAGACATATTGATAAGGCAAGAACCGATGTTTCTTTGCTAGGTGGATTTTTGACAGATAATAATTTAAGTATTGACCAGATATATGAGGGTTTACGATATCCATCAGATAAAAAGTTTCAAAATATTAATAGCTACTTTCAACTCCAATATCAAGAGAAACGGGCCTTCGGTTATTTCTCTGGTATAGTTGAAGATATAAAGAAGCTTAGAGTTGAGGTTGTAAAGTTCCATAAAGCGATGACTCGGGTTAAAGTAATCGGAGAACCAACTAAATAAAATTTATCTTATGAGCATAGACCAAAAAGATACATACTTCGTAGCAGTTAAAGTATTCCTAGAAAGAGGTGGGAAACTTCTTATACTTAAAGATAACTTTGGCGATTGGGATTTGCCGGGCGGAAGAATTAAAAAGGATGAGTTTGATAAACCACTTGAAGAAATCATCAAAAGGAAAATGTCTGAAGAATTAGGTAATAAAATACAATATAGTATTGGTAAGCCAGTAGTTTTTATGAGACACCAGAGAATAGAGCAAATAGGTGGGAGTCCATTAGTTAGAATTTTTGCTATTGGTTACGAAGGAAGATTAGAAAGCGGAGAGATTAAGACATCTGAAAGGCATCCCGAAATTTTATGGGTTGATCCAAGTAATTTTAATCCAGATGACTATTTTAAAGGTGGGTGGTTGAAGGGTGTTAAAGAATACTTAAGTATTCGTAAAAGTAGGTTCTAACATCCCTCAAGACCCGCAGCACATGGTAAAAACTAATGCGCTGCCAAATTTTGAACACGGTGTTATTTGGGAAGACCTAATTAACGGCCACAAAATCGGTTGCCTTGATGTATCAAAAAAAGAAGATGTTGAAAAATTGATGCAGAGCAAAAAAGCAATTCTTGCCGTTCAAGACCCGCCCTATAATGTTGATATAAACGACGAGTTCGGCAATTTACCCTTAAACCAATATATTAACTGGAGCGAAAAATGGGTAGATAACACGATAGATATTCTTGATAAAAATTCATCTCTTTATGTTTGGCTCGGTGCCGATTTTAGAGACGGATTACAACCACTTCCCGATTTTATGATTATGATGAGAAATAAACCCATTAGTATTAGAAATTTTATAACAATGAGAAATCAACGAGGATACGGAACGCAAAAAAACTGGATGGCAATTCGGCAAGAATTGCTTTATTACATCAAAGGCGAACCAATTTTTAATGTTCAAGCCGAATATACCGACATTCCTAAAAAAACAAAAGGATATTACAAGGAAGTTAATGGAAAAGTCACGGAAAATTTTGAACGCAGTAAATCTCTAACCATCAGGGCAGGAAATGTTTGGCACGACATACAACAAGTTTTTTATTTGATGCATGAAAACATAGAGGGTTGTTTTGCTCAAAAACCGCTTAAATCCGCAAAAAGAATTATTGAAGCAAGCAGTAATAAAGGAGATATTGTTATAGATTTTTTCGGCCATTCTGGCTCTACTTTACTTCAAGCGGAATTAAGCAAAAGAAAATGTTATACGATGGATATAGACCCAAATTATTGTAAAATAATGGCCGCCCGATTGCTTCATTTTAGACGTACAGGAGAAACTGGTTGGGGCAGGGCCAAAATTTTAAAAGACGGGAAGATTTTAGTAAATGATGAGCAATTATTAGGCGCGCCAACTTTATTAGATTTAGTTTAAATAATTATGAACAAAAATAATTTAGACAAAAAACTTGAAGAGTGGGTTAAAGAACTGCCGCAGGAAAGTAAAAAATCTTTACTTGCTCGTTTAAGCGGCCTGAAATCAATTTATCCATTCAACGAATACGAATATCGCTTAATGTATTTAAAAGAACATTAAAGAATTTAAAAAGTTTTTAGTTGAACCAGTAAAATTGGCTGAAAAAATAAAATCGAAAGTTAAATAAAAATACCAAGAATATAATATGATTATCCTTGAATTTAATCTATAAGATATTCAAAATTTCTTTTTTCGTTTTTCTGGACATCAGCGGGATTTTGCTCGGCCTGTTTTTAATCATATTGGGTTTGGCTTTTATACTTGGTTGGAATATTCCCGGTATCACCGGCTGGCTGGGCTGGGTTTTATTAGTAATCGGCATTTGCGCTTTTTTTCTCCATTTAGGCCACTATTTTAATCTCAAGTATATGGGCTGGCTTTTCGGCAGCCGTTATTTCATAGAAAGATAAGGTGTTTTTCAGGTGTTTTTTCATTTGACCTTGGTCTATTTTTCTTGTATTATTAAAAAACTTTAAGTATCATGTCTGGCGAGCCCCTATATTCATACATGAGTGGTGAGGGGCAAGACCAGTCTTTTTTTATGGATCCCGAACGAAATAGCCCTATCGGGTTCGGGATTTAATGCTATGAATTTAATTAAATAGTCTGACGTGCAAGCATAACTTATGTGTATAACTGCGCAGCAGCTATTTTGTTCGGGATGGAAATCAGAAACATCGCCATTATTGCCCATGTTGACCATGGAAAAACGGCTTTGACCGACGCTCTTATGAGGCAAGCCGGCGTCGGAGCCGAAGGCGTTTCTATGGATTCAAACGCGCTGGAGCTTGAGCGCGGGATTACGATTTACGCCAAAAATACGGCTATTTTTTATCGCGGGACAAAAATAAACATAGTCGATACGCCGGGCCACGCCGATTTCGGTTCCGAAGTCGAGCGGGTCCTACGATCGATTGATTCGGTTCTTCTAGTAGTTGACGCCCAGGAAGGCCCGATGCCTCAGACGCGGTTCGTGCTTAAAAAATCCTTGGAGCTAGGCCTTAAGCCGATTGTGGTCATAAATAAAATCGATAAGGCTGCGTCTGATCCGGCCAAATGCGAAGAACAGGTTTTGGAGCTTTTCCTCGAATTAGGAGCCAGCGACGAACAGGCCAATTTTCCAATCGTTTACTCCGTAGGCCGGCAGGGGATTGCCAAAAAAGAACTTTCAGACGGATCTTCCGACCTTACTCCGCTTTTGGATACGATCTTAGAACATGTTAAATCCGCTTCATCCGACGAGTTGGCCATGAAGCCGCTCCGGATGCAGCCCTTCAATCTCGGCTACGATAATTTTTTAGGCCGGCTTGCGGTTGTCCGCATATACGAAGGAACCGCTTTTCCGGGCCAGCAAGTGTTTATTAAAAAAACGAGCGGCGAGATGCGCTTCGGAAAACTGACCAAGGTTTTTACATTCGAAGGGCTGCAGAAAAAGGAATTAGAGAGCGTAAGCGCCGGAGACATCGCCCTTGTTGCCGGATTGCCTGATATCTATATAGGCGAAACCATAGCCGGCGACCAAAATGCCGAACTTCTTCCGGCTATCGCGGTTGACGAGCCAACCATCACCCTTAATTTTTTGGTGAATAATTCACCGTTCTCCGGACGGGAAGGCAAGTTCGTTACCTCGCGCCAGCTAAGGGAATACCTTGAGCGTGAACTTGAAGTAAATGTCGGTTTAAGGGTTGATTTAAATTCATCGGAAATTTTTCCTGTTTTCGGCCGGGGTGAACTGCATGTTGCCATTCTTCTTGAAAATATGCGCCGGGCCGGATTCGAGCTTCAGGTTTCCCAACCGCAGGTAATTATTCGTGAAGAGAACGGAATAAAAACCGAACCGTTTGAAGAAGTTATTATTGATACGCCGGTTGAATACAAAGGAGCGGTGATTGAGCGTTTGGGTGGGCGCGGTTTTGGATTAAGCAATATGATCAGTAAAGATAAGTTTACTCGCTTGTTTTTTGAGGGCCCCACGCGCGGATTATTGGGATACAGGAACCAATTCGTAATCGATACGAAGGGAGAAGGCATCATGTCTTCCAGAGTGATTGGGTTTAAGCCGTATGCCGGAGAAATACGCAAACGGGTGGCCGGCTCCATGATTTCAATGGCCAGCGGCAAGGCCTTGGGCTTTAGTTTGTGGGGCCTTCAGGACCGGGGCGTTTTGTATATCGGTCCGGCTACTGAAGTCTACGAAGGCATGGTTGTCGGTAATACTTCTAAAGGCGAAGAAATGTCGGTTAATCCGACAAAAGGCAAAAAAATGAGCAATATGCGTTCTTCGGGTTCTGATGAAGCGATTGAGTTAAAACCTTTTTTCGAACTGACAATCGAACGCGGCCTTGAAATAATGGCTAATGATGAGTATCTTGAAATTACTCCAAAGTCAGTCCGTTTAAGAAAAAAATATTTGACCGAAAATGACAGAGCCAAAGCTCGCCCCAAAGATAAGAACTGAAAATATAAGGCCGCCCCTTGTTATAACAAGGGGCGGCCTTATTCAGCCTTATGAATGAAAACAAAATCAGTCGATGCCTGTGGCCGGGGAACGACAGGTTGATGGTTGAATACCATGATACGGAGTGGGGGAAGCGGTGCCACGATGATCGAGTTCATTTTGAATATCTTATTCTTGATACTTTTCAGGCCGGACTTTCATGGCGGACTATTTTACACAAAAGAGAAAATTTCCGCAGGGCGTTCAATAATTTCAATCCGAAAATTATAGCTCGATACGATGGGAAAAAAATTAAATCCTTGATGAAGAATTCGGGAATAATAAGAAACCGGCTTAAAATTGAAGGAGCAGTCAAAAACGCAAAATCTTTTCTGGATATTCAGAAAGAATTCGGCAGTTTTGAAAAATATATCTGGCAGTTCACTAACTACAAGACGATCGACGGCAAACAGAAAAGTTCAAGCGCCATGCGTTCCAAAAGCAAAGAATCCGATGCGATGAGCCGCGATCTGAAAAAGCGCGGCTTCGCATTTGTCGGCTCAACGATATGCTATGCTTATATGCAGGGCGCTGGGATAATTAATGATCATTTGGTCAGTTGTTTTAGATACCAAGAAGTAAAACAGGCTGGATTAAAATGAAAAAACAGAAAGAAAACGGAAGCTGGCGCGATTCAGTAACCGAGATAAACGTAAAGCAATTTCTATTTTACTTCATTACTCTGGCAGTTTTGATAATTATTTATCTTAGGTTTTCAGAGCTTAAACTGATTGGTTCAATTTTCGCCAAATCGAGCTTGGGATGGCTGGCGGTCATAATTATAATCCAGTTTTACGTCTATTATTTCCAGGCCTTGAACTATCGGGATGTATTACGGATAAAAGATTTGGAAGTAAAGCCAAAAGAACTTTATCTGATGTCTTTCGTGGTCCAATTTTTAAATCAAGCTTTGCCTTCGGCCGGACTCTCGGGCCAGGTGTTTTTCATCCAGTACTTGAAAAAATACGGCCTTTCAGTAGCCGAAGGAATCGGCCGGGCCTTTCTTGAGATAATGACTTTATGGATGGCCGTGGGTTCTTTTTTTATTATTTCTTCACTCTTAGTTTTAAAAGGCGGCGCCATCGCCAACGTCCCCGAATTAAGATACGTGATTTACGCTTTTGTTTTTATGGCCGTTATTGCCTTTTCCGTTTTCCTGCTCATTCAAAAACGTAAAAGAAGCGGAATAGCTAGGTGGGTAACTAACCGGCTCCACCGCCATTTTGAAAGAAAAAGAAAACTAAAGGATAAAGAAGCCATAGATCACTCTAAACACGCAGAAATTATTTTTGACCAATTTAAGGGTTCTTTAAATTTCAAGTTTTTACAAAAGAAAGCGAAAAATTTCTGGATGGCTTTTTTCTGGCAGTGCATGATTATTTTAGCTCATGCGGCCACTCTCTATTTTATTTCTTTCGCCATCGGCCACCCCATAGGTTTTCGGCTCGCTTTTATTGTTTTTTCTTTAGTCAGATTTATCACCGCGGTTGCCCTTGTGCCGGGCGCCTTAGGTATTTTTGAAGGCAGTATGACTTTAATTTTGATATCTTTTAGCGTTCCAGCCGGTCCGGCTTTTGCCATGACCCTCATTTTAAGAGCTTTCACTTTTTGGTTTCCGATGCCGATCGGCTGGGCTGTTTACCGCTGGTATTTCTGGCAGTATAAACTCGAAAACTCTTATAATGAACTGATTCAGGAAGACCTAAATTAAATCTTGACACTTTTTTAATAAAGTATTACAATATGAATAATATGAATAATAGGCTTATTATCGGTCTGATAGCGGCAGTTTTAAGCTTTGGCGCCGTTTGGTTAAGCTCTAATTCTTCTTTAGGCGCGGGGAGTGTTACTTTTTCTGTGGCAGAATCAGGCAAAGCGCCCGGTTCCTGCGTTCGGGTTCCCGGAGGCAACTCAAGCCGGTATATTGCCTATAACGTCAGGGCTACTAATTTTAGTGATCAGACTCAGCAGATAAATACGGCTGTGTTTCACAGCAACCAATCCGGCTGCGCTTCTTATAATGGTGATGCCGGCGCTGGTTGGGAAGTTGTATCCGGCCAGACTCTTTACCAGCCTCAGCAAGTGGGGGATTTAAGTCTTCGTTATGATACCGCAACTTACAGCTGCGGCCGGACTCAATATGACGCAAGCTATAATACTGCCGGCAAAGGTTGGTTTGATGATTTAAATACCACTTATGCCAATGTATTTATCGGAGTAGTGGTTGATTACGGAGTTGACTGCCAGACTCAATCCGGGGCTATTGTTATTAATTCGAATATTCAAAGCGCCGCTCACTATACCACGGGGCCGTCTTCTTGGGGCAGGCATGGCTGGAAGGGAAATCATACCTGGCCAAAAGCGCCAGTCGGAAATTATTCAGTTGCCGCTGATCAAGTTTCCGGCTTTTCTGTAACAGTTAGTCCGTCAGGTTCGCCATTTCTTTCTTCCGGCCAGACAATAACTTTTACGATAACCTATACACCGACTCCTACACCGACCCCGACCCCGACTCCTTCACCGGTTTCGGTTGACCTAATAGCAAATCCGCGAACAATAATCCGAGGCGATTCTTCTGTTTTAAGCTGGAGCTCAGCAAACGCTACTTCTTGTATTTTTGTACAGGGTATTTTTGGAATAAGATTTATTTCAGGAACTGAAACGGTTTCACCGACTCTTACCACTACCTATAAAATTAGATGCGAAAACCAATCATCCTCAGCGCAAGATTCAGAAACTGTTTTAGTCATTGTGCCGACTCCAAGCCCAACCCCAACTCCTAGCCCGACGCCGACTCCTTCACCGGTTTCAATAAGTTTAGTGGCTAATCCGCCGGTAATTAAAGAAGGTTCAGGCTCGATTTTGAGCTGGTCTTCTTCCAACGCTAATTCCTGTATTGCTATCGGAGATGGTTGGTTCGGAGCCAGAGCAGTTTCAGGAAACGAAACTGTATTCCCGAATCAAACTACGATTTACCGAATTTCCTGTTCTAATTCTGCTGGTTCTTCGGCATCGGCCCAAGCCTTAATCACGGTTACCAGAGACAATTTAGTTGTTTCAGGCCCGACAGTAAGCTTGATCGCTAATCCGTCGACAATCAGGCGGGGCGAGACTTCTATTCTTACCTGGTCAAGCGCTAATGCCACTTCTTGCGTGGCCCAAGGCGACAATTGGTTCGGCGCAAGGAATATTTTCGGAAGCGAAACAGTCAGTTTGAATCAAACTACTATTTTTAGGATAAACTGTTCCGGATCAGGCGGCACTGCTTCAGCCCAAACCACGGTTAATGTCATAGACGATGGCGGGGGCTTGCCTGGCGTAGATATTACGGCTAATCCGATAAGCATAAATAAGGGGGCTTCAAGCGTCTTGATTTGGAGCTCTGTCAACGCAAATTCCTGTTTTGCTTCAAACAACTGGTCAGGTTCGAAGTCCGTATCCGGCAGTGAAACAGTCACACCTTCTTTTACTGCTACTTATACGATAAATTGCTCCAATAGCCGGGGCTCGGCTTCTGACAGCGTCACTGTATTCGTAACTTCAATTCCTATTACCACTAGCCAGTCTTTTACCGTTGCCTGCGTGGCCAGTCCGTTTGTTGTTTCAATCGGCCAGGAAACCACTTTAGCTGCCGGCCAGACCGGCGGAGTGGAGCCGGTGAGTTTTACCTGGGGGGGAGTAGTTTCCGGACAAGGCAAGCTTATCAGGCGGGCGATGAATGTTCCTGGTATTCATACCGTAACGATTACTGCCATGGATGCGACCGGAAGGATAGCCCGTGGCAGTTGTCTGGTTGATCCTCCAATTAGGGCTAAAGCCTTGATTAACAGGACAAAGGCCGCGTCTAACGGCTCTGCTACTTTAACTATTGAAGCTCCGGAAAAACTTTCGCCTGACGGAAAAGAATTTTCCGGTTCTACCGATTCGGTGGAGTTGAAATGGAATCCGGTTAAGGGGGCAAAAAGTTATGCCCTCAGGGTTGAACTGGTTAATGGAACCGATAAGCGCGACCCTAGAAATAACTGTTCAAAAAATCCTCATTATGTCTGCTTAAACGGATTAACCAAAAACAAGCTTTCGATTGACGTTGAACCGGACCAGAAATACAGCTGGTGGATCCATGCCGTTGATTCTTCCGGCAATTTGGGCGGGCCGGCTTCAGCCTGGTTTTCGGTTAAAAGTGAAGAGGCCGGCGCCGGCGCTAACTTTTTTGCCAATATTTTCGGCAGTACCAAAGCTGGGGTATTTTCGTTTGGCCTGGTTATTTTAGCTTTCATTTTCGGCTATTTATGGGGCAGGAGAAAAACGCCGCCTTTGCCGCCTTTGAAAATCTAAGATTTTTTGCTAAGATAAAAATCGCTTTGTTTAGCGATTTTTATCTGGCCCCATCGTCTAATGGTTTAGGACGTCGGATTCTCATTCCGGCAATATGGGTTCGAATCCCATTGGGGTCGTTGAATAATGCCGCATGCCAGACAGCGGATAAGAGAACGTGCAATTCCCGAAGCATTGGTTTATGAATCTATTGCCAACCCAACCAAAGTTTTATATGATGCTAAAGGCCGGGTATTGATTAAAAAACTATACAAAAATAACAAAGGTCAAATTAGGCTTTTACTAATTGCCGTAGAACCAAGAGACGATTCATCAGAAATTATTACAGTCATCGAAACCTCTAAAATTAAGAAATATTTATGAAAAAGAATAACCTTAAAATTTCATATGACAAACAAGCCGGGGTGCTTTCAATTGAAGTGAAGCGCGTTAAAAGTGTTGATTCAGAAATCCAGAGCAACGTGGTAATTGATTATGACAAAAAAGGCGAAGTGGTGCGCATCAATCTTTATGATTTTAGTTTTGCGCAATTTCATCGAAATTCCAAAACTCTTAAGAATTTTACCAATGATCTAAAACTGCCGTTCCTAGTTAGATAAGACTCTTTTTGTATGAACATCGTGGTTGTTAAGACCGGAGGCAAGCAGTATCTTGTTTCCGAAGGCCAAAAACTGAAAATAGAAAAACTAAACCGAAACGAAGGCGAGGAATTTGAGTTTGATAAAGTTTTGCTTTTTGCTGGAAAACCCCGAGGCCAAGAGGTCGGGGCTCCGACCGAAGCGTCGGAGGAAATAAAAATCGGCCAGCCGTATGTTGACGGCCTTAAAGTCAGGGCTAAAGTTTTAAAAGAGGGCAGGGGAAAGAAGAAAATGGTTTTTCGATATAAGAACAAGACGCGCTACAAAAAGAAAAAAGGCCACCGCCAACCTTTCACCGAAGTTGAGATTTTAAAAATCTCTTAGCTCGGGTATAGCCAATTTCTTCTCTTTGCACAGAAACGGCCTCGCTTTAAATGTTTCTCGCCAGATTCTTGAACGAAACCTCTTCTTCGTCGAAGTAGAGCTCAATCGCGCCGGTGGGGCCGTTTCTGTGCTTAGCAATGATAATTTCAGCAATATTTTTTTTGTCCGAATCCCGTCTGACTTTATCTTCCCGGTGAATAAACATAACCAAATCCGCGGCCTGTTCAATCCCGCCCGATTCTCTTAAATCCGAAAGCCGGGGCTTCTGGTCCGGCCTTGCTTCAACCGCTCTCGATAACTGCGAAACTGCGATTATCGGAATATTCAGCTCGCGAGCCAGGGCTTTTAGAGAGTTAGCCACATCCGTTACTTGCTGGACATAGCCGTTAATGTCTGATCTTGGCTGGACCAGCTGTAAGTAATCAATCACCAAAAGCCCGAGTTCGTTTTTTGATTTCAGGCGCCTAGCCATGGCTCTGATCTGTAAAACCGTGGGCGAGGGTGCGTCATCTATGAAAATCGGGACTTTTGACAAGCTGTCTAAAGCCAGAGAAATTTTTGAAAAATCGTTGAAGTCTCCGGAGCTGGTCAAATGGCCGGTTCTCATTTTCCAAAGACTCACTCCGGCTTCGGCCGCTAAAATCCTGTCTATTACCTGGTCTTTGGACATTTCCAGGCTGAATACTCCGACTCCGGCATTTTCTTTTTTGGCGGTATTCCTGACTATATCTAAAGCCAGAGAGGTTTTCCCAAGCGAAGGCCTTGCCCCTAAAATAATTAAATCCGAACGTTGAAGGCCGGCCAGGATACTATCCAAATCTACGAAGCCGGTTGAAAGGCCTCGTAAAACGCCGTCGCCCCGATGAAGCCTTTCCAGCCGTTCAAAAGCTTCATGGAGTTCTTCTTTCAAGAGCACGAATTCTTGGGTTAAAGAACGCTGGGAAACGGCGAAAAGATTCTGTTCGGCCTGATCCAGAATTTTTTCAATATTTTCATCTTCCTGGTGGCCGAGCCCGACAATTTTATGGGCCGAATCGATCAGGTCCCTTAAAATTTTCTTGCGCCGAACTATTTTTGCGTAATTTAATATGTGGGCCGAGGTCGGGGTGGCGCTTAGAAGGGAAGTCAGGTAAGCGGCTCCGCCGGCGTTTTCAAGCTCCCTGCTTTCTTCAAGTTTGTTTGAAACGGTTAAAATATCTATCGGTTCGCTTTTTTCTAAAAGGCCGGCCATTGTTCCGAAAATCAGCTGGTTCTGGCGGCCGTAAAAATCATCGGGCCTTAAAACATCAATCACTTTTTCAATTGAGTCTTTATCTATTAAAATAGAGCCTAAAACGGACTTTTCGGCTTCAAGGTTTTGGGGCGGAAGCTTGTCTATTTGGTTAGCCATTTCTAACTTCTAATTACTAACTTCTAACTTCTATTGGTAGGGGATAGGCTGTGGAATAATTTAGTACTGGTTAAATATTTTTTTACCCTGTTGAATTAGTGCCATAGAGCAGCGCCGCCTTTGGCGGATTTAACGGGGCGGACTAACGGTCCGTAAGCAGTGTCCTCGACTAAGTAGCCGGAATTTTGAATTTTTCCCCTGATTTTATCAGCCTCCAGCCAGTCTTTTTGTTTTCTTGAATCTTCCCGTTTTTGAACCAGCTCAAAGATTTCTTCGGGGATGCCAAATTCCTTTTGAGGAAGTATGCCGAAAATCCGGTTTATTTCTTCCAGAAACTTTGAAATCTGAACAACTGATTTTTTATCCAAGGAGTCCTCGCTGATAGAATTATTGATGGCTCTTATGAAATTGAATAAAACCGCCAATGCCTCGGGCGTGTTAAAATCGTCATTCATTTTGGCTTCAAATTCCAGTTTTGCGTTTTTAATAATTTCATTCATCTCTATTTTTTTTTCTTTTGGTCCTGATTTTCCGATCAATTCCAATTTTTTCATCAATTCGCCAATTCTTTGAACCGCTGCCTCTGATTGTTTTATCAAGTCTTCTTTATAATCAATAGGGGAGCGGTAATGGACGCTTAAGACCATGAAGCGCATAGCTTCCGGCTGATATTCTTTAAGAATTTCTTTGATGGTTATAAAGTTTTTAAGCGACTTAGACATTTTCCGGCCGTTAAGAGTGACGAATCCGGAATGAAGCCAGTATTTCACAAATGGTTTTTTGCCGGAAGCCGACTCTTGCTGGGCTATTTCTGCTTCATGATGGGGGAAAATCAAATCTTGGGCGCCGCAATGGATATCATATTGTTGGCCTAAATATTTTTCGGTTATGGCCGTGTCCTCAATGTGCCAGCCCGGCCGGCCGGCCCCGGGCCGATATTGACTTTGAGTTGAACCGATTTTATTTTCAAGTCCGCTTTCCAAGTCCCAAGACGGTTGGCCAGCTTCAGAGAATCTCCACAGAACAAAATCTCCCTTATTTTTTTTCTTAACCGATTCATCTATTCGAGAAACTGCGTCTTCCGCCTGTTCAGCCGTCCTTTTTGCCAATTTTCCGTAATCTTGAAACTTGGAAATATCAAAATATATACCATCGTTATTTTGATAGGTATAACCTTTTTCAATTAGAGTTTTAATTTGTTTGATGATTTCCGGAATATGCTCGGTTGCCCGGACGAATTTATCAACGCTGTCAATGCCTAAATTTTTAATATCTTCCATAAATGCCTCTTCGTAAAATTCAGCCGTTTCTTTCCAGCTTTTTCCTTTTTCTTTGGCTTGATCAATTATTTTGTCATCAATATCAGTGATATTCATTACAAAATCAACTTTATAGCCCTTATAGCGGAGATATTTGACTATGATATCAAAGATGATGTAAGTTCTGGCGTGGCCAATGTGAGACCAATCGTAAACCGTGGGCCCGCACACAAAAATACCGACTTTCTTGCCTTTTATCGGTGAAAATTCTTCCTTTTGGCCAGTAAGAGTATTTAAGAGTTTAATCATTATAAAGTGAAAAATAAGATAACCGCCGCACTCATAAAAAGCAAGGCGATATAGCCAAGGGTGTTTGAAAATTTCCCGTTAGTGTATGAACCCATAATTTTTTGGTTGTTTGAAATAAGAAGAATCGCGAATATTAAAGGGGGCAGGATCAAGCCGTGGAAGAAAGCAGTGTAAAAAAGAAGCCTGACCGGATTAAAGTTGAAATAATTTAAAGTCATGGCTAGGACAGTTGAAACGATGATTACCAAATAAAATCCTTTTGCTTTTTTAAACTTTTTTTCAAGTCCGCTCCGCCAGCCAAATGTTTCCGAAAGAATATAAGCCGAGCCGGCGGCCAGTATCGGAATTATCAGAAAACCGGTCCCGATGATTCCAAGGGTGAAAATCAGCTGGCCGAAGTCGCCGAGAAGCGGTTTTAAAAGCCGCGAAATTTCGTCTATAGTTTGAATTTTGACCTTGGTGCCAAAAAACAAAGTTGCCGCCAGGATCATTATAAAAAATTTAATCAGATTGGAAAAAAACATTCCAAAAGTGATGTCACCAGCCATATGCCTGATTTCTTTTTCAAGTTTCCGATCGCTCTTAAGATTATGGTTATGGCCCTTTTCCTCAAAAGCTTCCTGGTTGGTTTGCCAGAAAAACATATATGGCGCCAAAGTAGTGCCGAATATGGCGATTATTATTGAAATAGTCTCCCGACTTAAAATCAATTTTGGAAAGGTGATTTTTCTAAAAATTTCAGACCAGTCATGAGGAATCATTAAGGCCGCCGCTATGTAGAAAAGCAAAGTCAGAGCCAGCCACTTGAAATATTTTATTATCCTCTTAAAATCCCAAAAGACTATTAAAAGAACTATTATTAAAGCGTAGATGATATCCAAAGACCTTGCCGATAGCCCCGGGATTATAAGATTGGTGGCGGCGCTCATTCCGGAAAGATCGGCCCCGATATTCAAGATATTGGTCGAAATCATCATCATTACTATCAGTCCCAAAAACCACCGGGAATAATATTTTTTTAAAACCCCGGCCAGCCCCGTTTTAGCAACCATGCCGATCCGGGCCGACATTTCCTGGATCGCAGTCATCAGAGGGAAAGTAAAAAACACCGTCCATAAAGAAGAAAAGCCAAGCCGAGTTCCGGCAATGGCGTAAGTAGTAATGGCCGCGGCGTCGTCGTCAGAGGCTCCCGAAATGAATCCAGCTCCCAGGTATTTCCAAAACTTCTTTATTCTTTTTGCAAAACCCATTATATTTTTTAGCGAGCCCGCAGGAAAAATTGTTTTCATGACGGGCGAGCGACGAAAATTCAAGCAATTCACGCCTTGCGACATTGCTTATATTTTTTTCTCAATTTGTTTTATTTCTATTTTCAAAAACTTCATCACTTTTTTCCAAAAATTCGGGTGATCTACGATTAATTCGCTTAAAATCGCGAATGGAACGACAAATAAAAATAATTTTGCAAAAACTGCCGGAGTCAGGCTGACTCCGGCCGCATACCGAATCGCTACTATATTATCCAGAGAATTAGCGATCAGGCCGATAATTATAAATTCGAGTATTCGAAGTTTTCTTGTGGTCATTATTTCTATTATATCTAAACCTTTATTTTTTTTCTACTCGTTCTGTATATTCACCAGTTTGTGTATTTACCTTAATAACGTCTCCTTCGTTGATGAATAAGGGAACATTGATTAGAGCGTCGGTTTCCAGTTTAACCTGTTTGGTTCCGCCTTGAACGGTGTTACCGCGGACAGAGGGCGGGGCTTCAATGACTTTAAAGTCCATTTTCACCGGCAAGTCTATATTGATGATTTCATTATTCACCCTCCCAAGTTTTCCTTCGGAAAATTTAGGAGGGTTAAAAAGAAGGGCAGTAATGATTGTGTTGGGTTTTAAAAATTTGGCTGCCTCGTTGATGATTTCCCGGCCGAGCTTAAAACGGATTGTTGGGTCGTTTATTTCCGAAAACCAAAACTCGCCGCGGTGGGAATATAAAAACTTAACTTCTTTTTTATGGATGTCGGCTTCCTCAAAAGAATCGGACTGCTGAAAATTCCGTTCAATTATTTTTCCGGTTAAAAGGTTTTTTATTTTGGTCTGCATCACCGGCCGGCGCTGCTGCATTTTTAAATGCTGGGAATACAAAACCTCAAAGGGCTGCCCCTCCATTACAAAAAAAGTTCCGATCTTCAAATCATTCATTCCCAGCATACGAATAAAAAGAAAAGCTTGCGCGAGGCATATCAATTTCTTCGTTTGGGAGCCCTTCTTGGAAATGGCGCGCCACTTTACTCGAATTGCCGACAAAATTGGATCCTCCACCAACTTTGTGTTATTCGGCAATTCTTCGTAAAGATAGCGGCCATTTCTCAAGAACACTGCCCGACTCAGAAATTGATACGCCTCGCCGCTTTTATTTTAACTTAAAACGAAAAGCGCGAGGGCGTAATTGTTGGGAGAGCTTCAGGAGACCGAGTAGCAGGGTAAGTCAAGATTGTTTGAAGTTCTGCGTAGCTTCTTAGTGAAGCAGAACGAGTCTTGACTTTACGAGGTCGGATGAGCAGTGAGCGAGCCTCGCTGGGGCGAGCGAACGGTCTCCCAACAATTATGCCCGAGGGTAGCTTTTCGTTATTAATTAATACAACTTTTTAACTTTAGGTCAATTTTGAACCTACAAAATCTTTATGGCCGTTAAGAAAACTTTTTATTTCCGTCGGTTTTTTGCCTTCAAGTTGTACAATCTTCGGAAGTAAGGCCGAATTAAGGCCGCATTTAATTGCGGTTTCTTTATTTTCCGTCAAAAATGCCTGACCAGTTTCAAGATTATCATTTTTATCTTCAATCGGCAACGATTCCAAGATTTTCAATATCTTATTATTCCAATTCGTCCAAGTTCCTGGTTCAGGATTTAAAGCCCGAATTTGCCGGTCAATTTCGTCGGCAGATTTACTCCAGTCAATTTTTCCATCAAGCCATGAGAATTTTTTGGCGTAAGCGGTTTTACTATGATTTTGCTCTACCGGCTTTATTTCACCATTAATCCATTTAGGCAATGTTTTAATAAGTAATTCAGCCCCCAATCCCGCTAATTTTTCTTCTAATTCTTTATATTTTTCATTTTTCATTTTTAATTTTTCATTTGCTATCATCGGCCCGTGATCAACTTTCTTATCCATTAAGATTATCGTGACGCCGGTTTCCTTATCGCCGTTTAATATCGCTGTTTGGATAGGGGATGGGCCGCGATACTTAGGCAGAAGCGAGGGGTGAATATTCAAAAATCCGTACTCTGGGATCTCCAGCCATTCTTTTGGAATTATTTTTCCGTAAGCGGCGACAACGCAAATGTCCGGAGCCATTTTTTTAAATTCTTCAAATGAATTTTCCTGATTCCACAAAATAAAGGAGTAGCCGGCTTTTTGCAAAGCGTTAAAAACAGGTTTTGAAAAATTAGAAGTGCCGAAGAATAGTAGTTTCACTTTATTTTTCTCCCCGTCCTGAATATTGATGTAGCAAAGAACTAATAAGAGTTTGATAAGGCAAGCCCTTTTTAACCGCTAAGGCCTTGATCTTCTGTAAATCTCCTTCTGAAAGGCGAATATTGATATTGCGGGTTTTACTCAAAGTGCTTCCAGCATATCTTTTATAGCGGCCAGCTTCTTTTTTAATATTTTTGATGGTCTTAAATTTACCCCTTTCAAAATCTTTAAGTAGTTTTTTTTCGTTTTTTTCTAATTCGTAGTATTTCATAATTTTTACTTTTTCTTAAAAATATATTTTTGAGTTGTTTTACGACTTGGGATGATTGTTTTCAAAAATATTTTTTCCCGTTCCACCGCTTTCTTCTTGATATTGAAAGGTAGTTTTTTATATCTCCTGTCAAAATACGGTGTGGTTCTGATTTTCATATCAACCAAGTTCGGCAAGCGATTTTATTTTCTTGGTTTTTCCCTGATGAAAGTCTAGCAAAGCCTTTTCAACTCTTCGATCAAGCCGTTCCGCTTTTTTGCCGCTCAAATAAACTTCTGGAAACATTCTCGTTTTCATGTGTTCATATTCTTTTCGCGGCATTACAATCAAATCATCGTTTTCCGCCATTCTTTTAGGAATAGTAATTATATTCATAATTTTATTATACGAAATATTTTTGTTAAGTCAAAACCAAGAACTTTTTGGCATAGATATATTTTACCTCGATGAAAACTAAAGTCAATCAGCTTTTCAACGTCATAAACTTTGCCGTTGACAAAAGTTGAAATAAAATATAATAGTAAAAATTAGGAGGTGATAAATGTCTTGTCCTTTATGTAAAGCGGTGCAATTGCTAAAAGATTTCGTAGAATCATTGAAGGGGGACGCACCAGATGTAGAAAAACTTAAGGAGTTCGTAAGGCTCGTGGAAGTTTTTAGTTTTCAAGAAAAGGTCTATGTTTCCGCGGGCTTCGTCGTTTTTAGAGACGGTTCTCAAGAGTAGAAACCCGTTTCTCAAGAGCGGCAAATTCGTCAATGTCAACTTTCTTTTTGAAACCATACTTAACTAATTCCATATCCATTTTCATCGCCTTCAAATCATCTTTAATTGTTTCTATATCTTCCTTTGTCAATTTCATATCTGTTTTCATGACCATCATACTTGCTTTAATGATCTTTATTACTTCTCCCACTCCGTCCATTTTATCGCTAATTGTATCTACTTTTGTCTCAATCCCAACAATTCTGTTAGTTTTTTTGTCTATACTTAAAACATGCTCGGCTATCACTTTCACCTGATCTTCAAAATACTCTAATACCACTCCTGTTTCCGGAGAAATGTTTTTCGGTTTTTTTCTTTTAGCTCTTTTTAGCATAAACACATTTTACTCCAATGAAAGTTAAAGTCAATTAGCTTTTCGACGTTATAAATTCCGGTTGACAAGAAAAGTCATTATGTATATAGTATAAAAATAAGATTGGGAAGGCCAATCTATATTCAAGGAGTTCTTTTTATGGCAGAACAAGCAATGAAGCAGCGACGCCCGTTCCACGAGTCCATCGTTGATGCCATTCATTGGGTGGACAACTTTGGTGAGCTGAACCTGATAGCGAAGCTCATCAAGGAGACGAAGATTCCGAAGGACCACGATAAGATCACGGCGGCGTGGAATCGACAGCTGCAGGAAATGGGTTTAGACGACCGTAAAGATCGTGGCGTGCTAGCTGATCTTTTCGAGCAGAAGCAGGAGGCCGAGAAAAAGGAAAAAGAAAAGAAGGCCAAGGAACAAATGGAAGCCTCTGCTCTCTAGCCATCAAGACGCATCTTCGTCGAGTTTTACCAGGCGCACGACCTACGGGTCCGTGCGCCTTTTTCTTTTTTGTACCTAACGCATGTAATCACAAAAAGACGTTATAATATGCTATAGCATATTATAACGTAAATTTGAAATTAGAATGGTGAGCGGTATAGCCGATTTCTTCTGGATAAAGCGCGAGGGCGTAGAAAAACATCAAAAACCAGCTCGGCTGTATCAGTTTCTGAACTTTTGCGAGCTGATAGGTTTTTGTAGAAACAAAAACCGAACAAATAACTGAAGTGAGTGATAATTTGCCGGTAACATCTTATACAAATCGCAGGTACTTTGCCGCCCGCGAAGACCGAGATTTTGTCGGCAAATTGAACGAACTGAAGATTAAATTTCCGAGCGAGCCGTCAGATGAAAACTTGTTTTCATCTGGGGCGAGCGAAAGAAATTAAGCCTTGCTTATTTGTTCAGCGATACGATAAGGCAAAGAGAGAAGAAACTGATATTGTCGAGATGGTTTCCCTGGTGATTGGGGATGAGAAGAAATCGGCTATACCCCGAGCGACTATTTATCCGTAATCAAAATCCCCTGCAGATGGTCGTATTCGTGCTGAAGAACCCGGGCCAGCATTCCTTTGGCAATAAACTTGAATTTTTTTCCGGCTTCATCCGTTGATTTAACTTTCACTTTTTTAGGCCTTTTGATTTTCAGCCAGGTTTCCGGAATACTCAAACAGCCTTCTTCGAGTTCTTCAGAATTTTTTGAATACGGTTTTACCTCCGGATTTATATAAACGCTCGGAGCATTAAATTCTTTAGCCAGTTCTTCATCTATTACGAATAACTGCATATTCAAGTTGATTTGATTCGCCGCCAAACCGATGCCATTGGCCTCTTTCATAGTTTTCTTCATTTTTAAAACAACCTTCTTTAGCTGAGGCGTTATTAAGTCAACTTCTTTAAGTTTTTTGGTCAGTATTTCAGCCGATTTTCGGACAATTTCCATTTTAATGATTGATTCGTAAACAAAAAGTTTTCCTGGCGTTTTTACGTTCTTTGACTGCTTTATTTTTGAAAATATCTGATAAGCCCGCCTTAATCCGATATTTTTGATGATTCCTAAATACATCGCGAATTTTTTAGGTTCGCCGGCGTATTCGGAGATTTCTTTGGCCAAAGCGTGAATTTGGCTGTGAATTCCGCGCTCCGGTCTTTTTTTCTTTATTTTAGCCAGTTCTTTTCCGATCTTAGTCGGCCCGGACGATATTCTCATCCCTTCCAAAATAGTATAATGTATAAGTAATGTCTAATGGAATTCGCGTAAGAATAGCGCCGTCGCCGACCGGGCCTTTGCATATCGGCACTGCCCGGACCGCCCTGTTTAATTGGTTGTTTGCCCGGAAGAATAGGGGAGAGTTTATACTGCGGATAGAAGATACGGATTTAGAGCGTTCGGATCCGAAGTTTGAGGAGGATATAAAAAATTCTCTGGAATGGCTTGACTTAGAATGGGATGAATTTTACAAACAAAGCGAGCGGCTTGATGTCTATAAAAAGTATCTCCAAAAGCTTTTAGACGAAGGAAAGGCGTTTTGGTGTTATCACACGGTTGAAGAACTTGAGGCCGAGAAAAAAGAACAGATGAAAAGAAAAGAAGCACCACGGCACGTTTGTGTTCACAAACGTGCCAATTTCCAATTTCCAATTTCTCCCGATTCGCAAAGCAAATCGAGGATCCTCGATTCCGCGAAGCGGAATCGGGACAATTTCCAAAAAGAAAAAGGAATTATCAGATTGGCGGTTAATGAAAATTCAACGAGAGTGATTCACTTTGACGATATTATCCGCGGGACAGTTGAGTGGCAGGAGCGTTTGATAGGGGATTTGAGCTTGGCTAAAAATTTAGAGACGCCTTTATATAATTTTGCCGCCGTGGTTGATGACTATGAGACTAAAATTTCTCATGTAATAAGAGGCGAAGACCATATTTCGAATACGCCGAAACAAATCTTAATCCAGGAGGCCCTCGGGATTAAACCGCCCATATACGCCCATCTGCCTTTAATTTTAGGTCCGGACCGGACCAAGCTTTCAAAAAGGCACGGGGCTGAATCAGTTCAAGAATATAAAGAACGGGGCTATTTGCCGGAAACAATAGTTAATTTTATGACCTTGCTTGGCTGGCACCCAGCCGAACAAAATCGGGGGCCTGTCCCTCCTCACCCCCGCCGTGCTCATTACCATTCCGCGCGGCGGGGGACCCCAAGTCGGGCCACCCCTCCTTTTATAAATTCAAAACCAGAAGATATATATTACATCGATGAACTAATCTCTCTATTCGATTTGAAAGATATCCAAAAATCGCCGGCGGTTTTTGACGTCAAAAAATTAAACTGGATGAACGGCTATTATATTCATCAGCTGCCTCCGGAACAGTTTAGGGCGGCGATTATACCGTTTATCATCAAAGAATTAGGAGTCAATAATGTAGAGGAAGAATTTTTAGATAAGGCTCAGCACTTGATGACCGAGCGAATGGAGAAGTTGTCTGACATTAAAAGTTTCGATTATTTCTTTAAAGAGCCGGAATATGATAGGGGACTGTTAATTTGGCCCCCCTACGCTAAAGCTTCGGAGGGTAAAAAAAATATAAGCGATGTTAAAAAAGCTCTTACTTTAATCAAGGAAGCCCTTGAGCCGATTGATTGGGAAATTCTGGATAAAGATTATATCAGAAAAAAACTTGATGATTTGGCCAGGGAAAACTTTTCAAGCGATAGGGGATCGGTTTATTGGCCTTTAAGGGTGGCTCTGACCGGCAAAGAAGCATCGCCTGACCCGATTGATATACTAAGCATTTTAGATAAAGAAATGGTTCTAAAAAAGTTGGGAAAAGCAATTTCATTGCTTTAAATTCAAAATCCAAATTTTAAATTTTAAATGAAGTTTAAATTTTTAAAATTAAAAGCTCTAATTTTTGTTTTTCTAATTTTTATTTTTTGCTTTCGGTCTGCCGCTTTAATTTTTGCCCAAGAGAACAATTCCGATAAAATCGTTGACTTGAGAGAGCAGATCCAGGAGCTGGAAAGACAATCAGCCGAGTATAAAAAACAAATAACTCAAAAAAGTAAAGAAAACGAAACTTTGAAAAAAGAGCTTTCTATCATCGAAAATCAGATTGCCAGATTAAGAATTAATATTATCGCCAACACTCAAAGAATTAAGTTGACTGGTCTAGAGATAAAAGATTTAGCCTCGGAAATTTCGGCAACCGAAAAAGAAATAGGCAGAAATAAAGAATCTATTTCAGGGCTTTTGAAAAAGTTGAACGCTTTTGAGAAGCAAGATCTTGCAGCAATACTTTTGGCTAATCCAAGAATTTCCGATTTTTTCAATCACCTTGAACGGGTAAACGGCTTCCAGGAAAAGCTGGCTAATAACTTAACCGTTTTTCTGGAATTAAAAAGCCGGCTTGAAGGCAAAAAAGATGAAACCGAAAATAAAAAACAGGGGCTTGAGGTTTTGAATAAAAGACAGCAGAATAAAAAGACGGCTTTTGAAGAAACTCAAACGGCGAAAAACGACTTACTGGCTAAAACTAAAGGCCAAGAGCAGAAGTTTCAAGAGCTTTTAAACGAAACCGAAAGAAAAAAGGCCGAGTTCTATAAAAAACTTAAAAAACTCGAATCAGAAGCGAAGGAACAGGGGATTTATATCGTTAAAGTTAAAGCCGCTTCAATGCCTCCCAAAGGAACCAAATTGTTTAAAATGCCGCTGGATGATTATATAATTACAGGGATACGGGATGACTGCTTTTGCCAAGCGCGGAGCCTACGGCGGGGCGCCCCATAACGGAATCGATCTGAAAGCCGGCCCGGGCTCGGAAATAAAATCAATCGGCCAAGGCAGTATTTTGGCTAAAGGTTATAATAATGCCGCCGGAAATTGGGTGGCCATAAGACATGTTAACGACTTAGTAAGCGTCTACGGCCATATGAGAGACCCGTCTTTTGTTTCAGCCGGAGAAAGAGTTGATGAAAGCACTGTTTTGGGATACGAAGGGGCGACCGGTTTTGCCACCGGCTCTCATCTTCACTTAAGCCTGTATCACGAATTTTTCAGTTTTATCGGGCCGAAAACCGGCCAGATTTATTTTAATTACTGGCAAGGAAGTTTG
>Ga0213870_1000232_pt1 | contig 29334 bp, 32 predicted proteins | sample WICALVC2017_Meta_FD_160119 | JGI IMG/M metagenome (GOLD analysis project Ga0213870, IMG submission 160119) | Freshwater microbial communities from subterranean cave lake in Wind Cave National Park, South Dakota, United States - WICALVC2017 | ecosystem: Environmental > Aquatic > Deep subsurface >... | reverse complement strand
AGTAATCGTAGCACCAAAAGAGTTCTCATCAAAATCAATTATCTTACGTAATATGGAAGATGGAAAGGAAAAACACATACCAGTCGACGAGTTTTTAAAAAATCCAAAATCTATTCTTAATTTGTAAACGCCCGTGTAAGCATCATTATCTCAGGACCATTTGTCAAAGTACCAACTACGATTGACTTGTTATTTGCAAGAATTCCAGATGCAACGAATGGAATTCCACCGTTTATTGTAGCAGGCTCCACATTTACGCCCAAAACGCTCGAGATTGCCTTGATGTCTTCGTCGTCAGTTTCTGGATGAATTATCCCGCCATGGGATGTTGCAACAACCATTGCGCCTACTTGGTGATATCCTGCAACCTTTTTCTGAATGACTTCAACGCCTAAAACATCTTGAATTTTTTTGAGATTTTCCTTTGGAATCATAGGTGAGACTATGCCACCTTTGTCATTTGCACAAATAAGATTGCCAAGGGCGGTAAACTTTGTATCTAAAACCTCGACATTAAGATAGGTTGATTTTTTCAGATGTTCTAGTTCATGTTCAAAGCAAATGCTTGGCAAAAGTATTCCATTATTGTTTGCTACCATCAAGGTGCCTATCAGTCGTGTGTTTGCAATAGATGCGAAAATAAAATCGGCTTTTAAATAACTTGCAAGATTCTTTGCCTTTGTCTTTGCAAATCCGTTTGGCAAAAAAACAAATTTGTCATTTACTTTAGTGTAAACACCAATGTTTGGACCTCGATATACATCATACTTGATAATATCCAACACCAAAATTTCATTTACAAAAGATATGAACGTAAGGAAGCAAGATCGTAAAAACAGTGTTATAATTTACTTGTTATGACAGATCTATTCATTTAGTTTTGACTAATTTGGTCTAGCTTTAAATAACAATTACCCGAAAGTTTTTCATGCCAATTGCAGAAGACTTTCCAAAAGGTCTAAAGACTATTGGAAAAATCAAACACTCTGATGGTGAAAACTACCATTGGGTTTGGGGCCCAGGTAGAAAAGATGCCGAGGCATTCTCAAACGAGGAAGTAAAGGCTGCATACAAGGCCCACGGCGAAAAACAGGTTCCACTAGGTGTTAGTGGTACAATGGTTGCAGTTGACTGGGATTCTTGTGTTGCAGATGGAGCATGCATTGAGGCATGTCCAGTTCAGGTATTTCAGTGGTATAGAACCGAAAAAGACATTCCTGCTATAAAGGCTATAAACGAAACCTTTGAAGGGACAGGCTCGGCTGTAAAAGAGGAGCGAAAGGACTATACCGACAAAGCCGACCCGATACGAGAGCATGATTGTATATGGTGTATGGCATGCGTTTCAGTATGTCCTCCTCAGGCTATCAAGGTTGATCAATCAAACTTGGAGTATCACGAAAAAGCAGCCGGAACTTATCAGAAATTAGGTTCTGGACAGGAAAATCCACACGCACATCACTAGACGCCTTTTTCTCTTTCTTTATTTTTCACAGATTGGATACTATTTGATATTATTATGATTAAAACAAATTTTAATCAGTTGTTAGCATCGAATTCCGCAGAGGTCGCCTAGCTCGGTAGGGCGCGGGCCTTGAGAGCCTGTGTGCGCAAGCACCCGAGGGTTCAAATCCCTCTCTCTGCGCTATTTTCCAAACTTTCCAAGCTCAGCTAAAAGCGCTGTAAGTTGAATCTCTGGATTTGCACCAGACAAAATTCTATAATCATATTTTGCAATGACTTGCAAAATATCCTCCAAATGATCAGTTTTTTGTTTAAAGACACTTTGATTGAGGTATTTTAGAAAATCAGATTCTGACATTCCATAAACTTTGATAAGCTCAATCATTTTGTTTCTTGCATCAGATAGTTTTCCACCCAGTGCAAGTTTTAGTACAACATCAACATCATTTGTTTTTGTTAGTCCGGCAGATTTCTTGACATTTTCCTCAGTTATACTTCCCAAGCTTGCAGCTGCTTGCATGATGTTTATTGCATGACGCAAGTCACCTTCTGAATAATCATAAATGGTACTGAGTCCTTTGTCATCTGCCTTTACTTTTTCCTTTTTTGCAATGTTTTTTAGGTGTGTTACAACATCTTTTTCTGCAATTCTTGTAAACTTGAAAACAGCACACCGGCTTTGGATCGGATCAATAATGTTTGAAATGTTGTTTGCGATCAAGATGAATCTGCAATACTTTGATGTATCCTCAATTATTCTCCGAAGGGCAGTCTGTGCATCGGATGTCATCTCATCTGCTTCATCAAGGATAATTATCTTAAAGGGGATTTCAGTATCAAGGCCAGCAAAACGCGAGAACTTTTTTACTCGTTCTCTAACCATGTTGATTCCACGCTCATCTGATGCATTAAGCTCCAAGGTAAAGTCGCGCCAGTGATCTCCTAGTATTTGATGAGAGATGCACAGGGCTGCCGTTGTTTTTCCAACACCAGCAGATCCTGAAAATAAAAGATGAGGCATTTCTGAAGGATTTTTCATTAGAACGCTTAGACTTCCCACTACGTCCTTTTGGTTTACAAGATCTGTAAGCTTTGTGGGGCGATATTTTTCAACCCACATTAAATTCTGAACAGACATTAGTTGATCGCACTTTTTCTTACTAATAAATTGAATTTAATAAGGATCGAATTTACAAACCAATTTGTGAAAATAATTGATCGATCCTATACATCAAGATCCTCTTTGGGATCAGTGATCCCAACATGATCGAAACACAAGATATGGTAAAGGTACATACCACAGGGTATAACCTAGAGGAAGTCAAAACTATTCTGAATCATGACATCAAGCTAAACATTAGCGGGATCGAAATTGAAGGAAAGCAAGGCGAAATTCTCAATGTTCCAAGGTGGATAGCACAAGTACTAGAGTCAGAAAAACACGCAAAAATCCAAGATATTGATATGGTAGTAGAACTAAAACAGGCTTTGGTAAAAGAAAACGTTCAAGGAGAGTTTGAGCTAGCTACTTTGGATCCACACTTTTACATCAGATTAAAGTCATACATGAAAACTCTACCACAACAAGACTTTGACAGGGTAGAAAGCATGTTAAACACCTTAATTCGCAAAAGACAAGGAAAGATTGTCCACCTTGCAGATTCATCAAAATTAACTTCAAGCATTTCTCAAAAGCTGACCATTGAGGAACAGTTGTTCTATGAAAATATTTACAAGAACGCAACGGACTTTAGAAAACAAATTTTAGGTGATATCAAATGACAGCATTAGAAATACCAACCCCCTCGGCATTATCAGATGAGGTAAAGGACTTTCTTAGGCAATTCAAGGAAAAAGACGGCTCGTACAAGTATGTAGAACAAATAGATCACATGATGCCAAAAAGATCAACCTATATCGTTGTTGATTATAACGACCTTGTTTTAAACTCTAGAATCGAAACAAAATTTAACGAAAATCCAGACGAAATACTAGACGCCTTTACAAGAGCAATAAAAGAGATTCTTCAAGAAAGATTTCCACAATATGCAGAAAAGATCAAAGACGATATTAGAGCAAGAATAATCAACTTTCCAATTCAGCGAAGCCTCAGACAAATAAACGCCGAAATCATTAACAAGATGACAAGCGTTTCTGGAATGGTTGTTAGATCTTCCGAGATAAAACCTCTAGCTAAAGAAATCATCTACAAATGTCATGTAGGTCACAAAACCCATATGATTTTACTAAAAGGGCTGAACGTAAACACACCAACAAAGTGTTCAGACCCAAAATGTACACAAAAGGAATTTAGGATTGACCCTGAATCAAGCAGATTTATTGATTTTCAAATTCTCAGACTTCAAGAACTACCAGAAGACCTTCCACCAGGACAACTACCTCATTATGTTGATGTAAGCATAAAGCAAGATCTTGTTGACAATGCAAGACCTGGAGACCGTGTCATACTAACAGGTATTGTCAGAATAGAACAGGACCAGATTGCAGGTGCAAGAACAACAAGCGGCCTTTACAGACTCCGAATAGATGGAAACAACATCGAATTTCTTGGAGGAAGAGGTACAAAGAGCTCAAGAAAGACAGAAAGAGAAGAAGTCTCGCCAGAAGAAGAAAAGATAATCAAATCGCTTTCAAAAAATCCAGACGTCTACGACAGACTGGTTGATTCTTTTGCACCTCACATACACGGACACTCAATTATCAAAGAGGCCATTCTCTTGTTAATTGTTGGATCAACACAACGTTTACTTCAAGATGGAACAAAGATTAGAGGAGACATCAACATCTTCCTTGTTGGTGATCCAGGTACTGCAAAAAGTGAGATGCTAAAGTTTTGTGCAAGAATTGCACCAAGAGGGTTATACACATCTGGTAGAGGTTCAACAGCTGCTGGTCTTACTGCAGCAGTGGTTCGAGATAAAACTGGAATTATGATGCTTGAGGCAGGTGCCGTTGTTTTAGGTGATCAGGGACTTGTCTGCATTGATGAATTTGATAAGATGAAACCTGAAGATCGAAGTGCACTACACGAAGTAATGGAACAACAGTCTGCAAGCATCGCAAAAGGAGGAATTGTGGCAACACTTAACGCAAGAACATCAATTCTTGCAGCTGCAAATCCGATGTATGGAAAGTATGATCCATTCAAAAACATCACAGAAAACGTTAATCTGCCAATACCACTCTTAACTAGATTTGACCTAATCTTTGTTGTACGAGATATTCCATCAAAAGAAAGAGATACAAAAATTGCAAAGCACATCATCAACTTACACTCTCCATCAGGAATAGAAACACGTTCACTCATCGATGTTGATATACTTACAAAGTATTTGGCATATGCAAAGAGAATCGAGCCAGTTCTAACAAAGGAAGCAGAAGAAAGGATCCTCGAGTATTACATGAAAATGAGAAATGTAGAGTCAGAAGAGATGATTACAGTTACACCAAGACAGCTTGAAGGCCTCATAAGACTTGCCACTGCTCGTTCAAGGTTGCTTATGAAAGACCAAGTAGAAGCAGAAGATGCAGAACGGGCAATATTTCTAATCGAAAGCATGCTACGCGATGCAGGAGTAGATGTTAACACAGGCAAGGTTGATCTTGGAGTTCTTCAGGGAAGGCCAAGAAGCGAGGTATCAAAGATGCAGCTCTTTATGGATGTGCTAAAGTCTCTTGAGGGAGAAAGCAAGGTAGCTGTTGAAGAAAGGTTATTCATAAAAGAGCTTGTCAAGTCAGGCAAATTCACAGAAGAGGAAGCAAGAAGCTATCTTAGACGCATGCTTCGTGAGGCATCTATTTATGAATCAAAACCCGGTCATTATAACCGGGTATGAAGGTATCTGAGCTAAAACTTCCAAAACAAGCAATCGATCTTCTTTCTCAACAGGGATATTCAGATCTTTTTCCTCCACAAGAAGACAGTGTCAAGGCAGGACTCTTAGATGGAAAAAACATGCTAGTCTCATCACCAACAGCTAGTGGGAAAACACTCATTGCGACTATTGCAATAATTAACTATCTTTCATCAAATTCTGGAAAAGTCATATACCTTACACCACTAAGAGCGCTTGCAGCAGAAAAGTTCTCGGAGTTTAAGAAACTAGAAGCATTAGATATGGGAAAAAAAATCAAAATTCAAATTTCAACTGGAGATTATGACTCTACTGATTCATCACTTGCAAAAAATGACATTCTGATTTTAACAAATGAAAAAATGGATTCCCTTATGCGTCATGGCGCAGATTGGATAAATGATATAGAACTTGTCGTAGCTGATGAGGTGCATCTGATTGGTGATGCAGATAGAGGCCCAACCCTTGAGATGATTCTAACAAAACTGAAGCTCTTGGAATCAAAACCACAAATAATTGCCCTTAGTGCCACAATAACAAACGTAGATGAACTATCAAAATGGCTGGAATGTGAAGCAGTTACCACCAATTGGCGTCCCGTGCCTCTTGCTGAAGGAGTTTATGACCATGGTAGCGTGATTATGCAAGATGGACGCTATTTTGAGGTAGAGCCAAGCATTCGAGGCCCTCCAGTTGATTTAGGAGTAGAATCTGTAAAAAATGGTGGTCAATCATTACTTTTTGCAGAAACAAGAACGCGTTCTGCATCACTTGCAACAAAGGCAGCAGAGGCCATATCAAAATATCTAAAAGCGCAAGAGATTGAGGCGCTTGAAAAAATTTCAGAAAAAATTCTTTCAGATAACGAACATACAGAGCTTATCAAGATGCTTGCAAAACTTATAAAAAAAGGAGTCGCCTTTCATCACGCTGGCCTAAACCAAAACTGTAGAGAAACAATAGAAGAAGAGTTTCGAAATGGTAGAATCAAACTTCTTGCCTCAACACCTACCCTTGCAGCAGGTGTAAACCTACCTGCAAGACGTGTTGTTATTTCAAACATAAGCAGATACGATACACGTTATGGTACAAACAAACCTATCAGTGTTTTAGAATACAAGCAACTTTGTGGAAGAGCAGGAAGACCTCAGTATGATGAATATGGTGAAGCAATAATAGTTGGAAACGCAAACAGCAACGAGCTATTAGATTACTACATCAAAGGTGAACCAGAACCAATTGAATCAAAGATAACTGATGATAAAGCAATCAGAACACATGTTCTTAGTTTGATTGTTACAACACCTGGAATAAAAAACGATGATATCATCAATTTCTTTTTACAAACGTTGGGTGGACTACAGTCAAGTAAACCCTCAATAAAATTTGCAATAACACTAGCTTTGAAATTTCTTTTGAATGAAAACTTGATAATTGAAAAAAGCGGTAGATTTGTTGCAACAGAATTTGGGCAAAAAGTCTCAAAGCTATACATAGATCCACTTACTGCAACATACTTTAGGGACTCACTAGAGTCAGTATCTGAAAAAAGAAAACACACTTTTGGTTTTCTGCACTTGATTACAAACTCTGATGAGTTTTTCCCAAAACTTTCCTTACGAAACAAGGATTTTGAGAAGCTAAGCATTTTGCTTGAAAATCATTCATCTGAACTAATTGAACCAATATCCGAGTATGATTGTAATCGAAGTCTTTTGGCAATACATTCGTGGATCAACGAATCTTCTGAAATATCGCTATCTGACACACTGAACGTAGAATCTGGTGATATGCACAGAATGGTAGAAAATGGCGATTGGCTTGTTTATTGTATTTATGAACTTGCAAAACTTGTAGGTAGATCTGATCTACTTGATGAGCTTGCAGTTTTGCGAAAAAGACTAGTTTATGGAATAAAGGAGGAACTAATCGAGCTTGTAAAGATAAAGGGAATTGGTCGTGTTCGCGCTAGAAGATTATACAAAAACAACATCAAAACTATTTCAGATCTTTCAAAGATACCTGTGAACAAATTGGCCGAAATTGATAAAATAGGTCCTACACTTGCAGAGAACATAAAATCTCAACTACGAAAGGAAAGTTAATTGGAAAATCAAATCATAGTAGCGATACTTGTTTCTATTGTGGCATTTTTTACTGTTTTTGTAGTCACTCCATTTCTGATAAAATTCTTAGAAAAAAGAAACCTTGTGGTAAAAGACTATCACAGAAAAGAAGGAACAATGATTGCAAGACCTGGAGGAATTTCTATCATAATTGGAATCATAGCATCCGAGCTTGTACTTTATGCATTCCTTCCATCAATTCATATTTTAGCTATCGTGATAACATCATCACTTGCATTTTGTGTTGGAATAGTTGATGACAGACGGCTTATGGGAGGATGGTTCAAACCTGTAGCTCTTGCATTTTGTGCAATACCAATTCTTTTACTTGGTGCATATGATTCAAACTTGACATTTCCACTTTTTGGTTCTGTCACAATTCCAGTTTTGTACATTGGCCTTGTGATCTTCATGATTCCAATTACAGGAAACACAATAAACTCAATCGATGTTTTAAATGGAATTGCAAGTGGTTTTACATCAATTGCAAGCTTTGCACTAAGCGCTGCATTATTTGTAATGCAAAATTATGAGATTGCAATTGCAAGCATGGCACTTGGCTTTGTCTCCCTTGCGTTTTACAGATATCACAAATTTCCAGCCAGAATTTTCCCTGGAGATTCAGGTGCACTAGTTTTTGGCGCAACCTATGGAACAATTGCAATTGTTGGCCATGTAGAGGTGATTGCAGCAGTAGCGCTTCTTCCTGCAATAGTGAACTCGTTTTTGTTTTTGAGTAGTGTAAAAAAAATCGTAGAGCACAGACAGATAAAGAACCCAACTTTTTTTTCAGATGATTATAAGCTTGGAGCCACACATGATAAGGATGCCCCAACAACTATTGTCAGATTAATTGTTGCAGGAAAACCATTAACTGAAAAGGAAATTGCATCTGTAATATTCAAGCTTGCAATATTTTCTGGCGCGTTGGCTGTGATCACTGCTTTTTTTATGAGTGTTAGAATATGATAGCAACGTCAGTTTACGTATTTGTGTTTGCAATGTGGCTATTGATCCTAGTAGGTGGTGGTCTGATAGTCACAATAGTAGGGCCGCTTTCTTTTGGCGGTCCTGACGGACTAAATCCAATACTGAATTCTGGCATTAAGGTTGCAATTGCACTTTTGCTTGTTGTAGCTTGGATCTTTATTTTATCACAAGTAAAGAACTGGATCTTCAGAAAACAAATAAAGCCTTAACTTTCTTTCCACTCTTTTTGTTTTTTATTGTATTCTTTCCTTGAATATCTAAATTTTGCAGGAATTCCTGCAACAACTGACTCCTCAGGTACATCTTTTGTAACAACTGCGCCCATTGCAACTACACTATTTGTGCCAATAGTCACACCAGCCTTAATGACTGCTTTAGATCCAATTATGACGCCATCCTTTATAGTAACACCAATCAATTTTTCGCTTGGAGGATATGGATCATTTGTAAGGGTAGCTCCAGGACCAATAAACACATTTTTTCCTATTCTTGATTTTGGTGGAATGTATACTAAACCCTCAACCATTGTATTCTCACCAATCTTTACGTCGTAATCCACATGTGCAAGTGAGCCAATCTTTACATTGTCGCCTATCTCTGTGTTGTCACCAACATAGGTAAAATGCCAAATTTTGACATTTTTTCCAATTTTTGCTTTATTTGAAACAAAGTTGGTGACCAAAATATATCACAGATGCCATGGATGTGCTTGTTTAATTATTTTTGGAGGAAGTTTTTCTTGATTCTCTTTTAGAAAATCAACATCCTGATTCTTGTCACGAAGCTCATCAGGAAGCATTATGGGAATTTCATCTATTATTGGGTAAAATCTGGAGCAGTCAGTACAATACAACACGCCTTCAACTACCATCTCTTCTTTTGATTTTAGTTCAAATAGCTCTAGAGGATAGTGTTTGTCAATAGGACAGGCAAGTATATCTAACATTTTTCTATTCATTTTAGCTCTAGATAAATTGGCACACCATTTTGGCTAGATAAAAGTGCCGCTTCTGCTATCTTTGTCACATTTATTGCATCTTGTGGCTTTACTATCAACTCATTTTTGCCTTCTATTGCATCAAGAAAATTTTTGATTTCTAACAAGAGCGGTTCCTGCTTTTCATTTCGTGGAATTTCGCTATTGCTTGCTGTTTCAATTCTTATTTCCTGAGACAGAAAATCTGATGATATTATTCCCTCAGTACAAACAGCATTAAACGTTCGTATCTTCTTTGGGGTAATCCAGTTTGAGGAAATGATAGCTACCTTATTTTCCTTAAATCCGAGCATTATTGTTGCAAAGTCCTCATGTTCGTGTTTTATTTTTCCAGCTTGTGCAAATACTACCTGTGGTGTTTCATTAAACAACCACATCGCAGTGTCAATGTCGTGAACGGCGGTATCATAAATTATGCCAACATCTTTTATGTGGAGTGGCATTCTATTTTCACGGTGAAATTCAAGCATAATCAACTCGCCAAACCGTTTTGATTTTACATATTCCTTTACGTGACTTACTGCAGGATTGAATCTCTCAATGTAACCACAGGTTAGAAGAACCTTGTTTTTTTGGGCAAGTTGAAGAAGTTTTTCACCTTGCTCAGACAAGTATGTCATTGGTTTTTCAACAAAGACGTTCTTTTTTTCTTCTAAAAGATGTGTAGCAATTTCCAAATGAGTAGAGGTAGGTGTGCAAACAAATGCGGCATCAAATCCCTCTGAGCTTATTAATGAATCAATAGAATCATAATTATTTACAGAATATTTTTTCCCATATTCCTCACTCCTTTGTTTATCTGTATCACATATAGCAGAAAGGACACCTAGCTGTGAAAGAATTCTAGTATGATTTTTGCCCCATCCCCCAACTCCAATTTGAATTACTTTCATTCTAATACACTACAGTCAGCCAGCTGGAATATTTGTCGTTTTTATTCATCACTATATCATTGTACGCAGTCATCAGTTTTTTTGTTATTTTTCCTGCCTTACCATCACCAATTTTTTTATGGTCAATCTGAGTGATTGGAGTAACTTCTGCAGCAGTACCTGTAAGAAACATCTCATCTGCCAAATACAGCTCACTTTTTGGAATTCTTCTGATGATTACCTTGTAGCCCATATCATGAGCCAACGCAAGTATTGTGTCTCTTGTAATTCCTTCAAGTGCAGATGAACTGATAGGCGGAGTAAGTAATTCTTCATCTCTTACCAGAAAGATATTTTCGCCTGGTGCCTCGCTTACATTGCCAGATAAATCTAAAAGAACCGCTTCATCAAATCCGCTCCGTTTGCATTCCTGTGTTGCTAAAATTGAATTGAGATAGTTTCCACCCATTTTTGCCTGCGTAGGGGTTGTAGCATCACTAAATTTTTTCCAAGACGAAACACACGCCTTTATTCCATTTTTGTTGAACAAATCCCCAAAAAGTGCCGTATATATGGCAACATGAGTTGGCGCTTTTTCGTTTACATGAAGATTTATTCCATACTGGCCAACAAAATAAAATGGTCTAATGTAGCAGGATCGCCTTATGTTGTTTTTTCTACACAGATTAACAACAGCATTTGATATCTGTTTATTAGAAAATTTAAGGGAAATAGAATAAAATCTTCCTGAATTTCTAAATCGTTTTAGATGATCAGATAATCTGAAAATGTAAAGATTTTCTAAATTCCAATAACCACGAATTCCCTCAAAGATTGAAGTTCCATAATGTATTGCGTGTGTAGTTACAGGAACCTTTGCTTTTTCGACTGTAACATATTTTCCATCAAACCAGATAAATTTTGAAATAGGAAATTTCACAAAAAACTTTCAAAAGCGCCTATAATTAATCTATTTTGACCACATGCCTTCCTTTGGAAATTTCATTCCCAAAATCTTGGCTGTTCTGTCTTCTGTCTTTGCATATTTTTCTAACACATTCCAGTTTTGTTCAATTATCTGTACTACCTGAGATGGAATGCCATCTTTCCAGTTTGTGTTCTTGCCAGCTGCAGCATCATACAATTTCTCCTTTACAGATGAGGCAGACAGTTCTTTTCGTACACCTATCTTGGGATTTAATCGATAAAGTTTTAGCATGTATCCTTCTGCCTTATCGCCTGTATATGTAAAGTAGTCATCGCTTATTCCATCAAGAATTTGATTTCTTAGTGACCATGATCGTGGAGAAAGTATTGGCGGTAAATAGCAGACAAATGGTGCATAAAATGTATAGTTTCTTTCTATCGCAATCGAGTCTCCAAAAACAGATTCTAGCATCTTTTTTCTAATTTCAAAACTAAAGGGAAAACTGCGGCTTGTTATTTCCTGATCATTTTTCATAAAAATAACTGGCATGACTCTTACTTGTGCATCTTTTTTTAGTTCCTCTATGATCTCAACATGAGCATTTGTAACCGGATTTATGTGTGCAAGATAGATACAAACGGTCAACTGCTTTTACGTATTAATCGGTCCTATTTCAATGATTGAACTTTCTGTGGGGACGATGGGACTTGAACCCATGACATCCAGCGCCCGAGGCTGGCAGTCCACCAAGCTAACCTACGTCCCCGTAACCTACAGTTTGCGTGTTTGTATTATCTTTTTAGAAATAAAGTGGACCGTGATCTGTCTCTGATCACAGATGAAGTGGACCGGGTGGGATTTGAACCCACGATCTCACCCATGCCAAGGGCGTATCCTACCAGTCTAGACGACCGGCCCAATTTTAATCAGAATAAAAATTCTGATCTCCTTTGATTTTTTAGTTAGACTATTAACGTTTAGCTAATTTCTCAAAGTTTCTTCAACTTCAACAGAAGATATTTAACCATAATCAGTTAGATGAGTGAAGTGGTAGTAGATAACAAGGCGACCATAACATATGTTCAGATACTAAAAGAGGATCTAGCTATTTTCAAACTTGTTCCAAATGATGGTGCTGTACCAGATTACAAATCTGGTCAGTTTATAACAATTGGAATGGATGTGCCAAGTGAAAACAAACTAATCAGACGTGCATATTCAATTGCATCTCACCCTGAAAATCGAAAATATGTTGAATTGTACATAAGATGGGTACGAAAACCACTACCTGGTCGCTTAACAACACAACTGTTTAGTGCTAAAGAGGGTGATGAGATAAGCTGGCTAAGACCCACAGGTGCCTTTACTATTAACGACAAACTTCCAAGTGGACAAAAAGATGAAAGAAGAATAGTTTGCGTTGGTGGCGGCACAGGTCTTGCACCATTTGTTAGCTATGCACAACATCTGCATGATACTGGTGACAAAAGGGAGATAGTCGTACTACATGGAGCAAGCTATGTCGATGAGCTTGGCTACAAAGAGTTGCTTACAAACCTTGAATACGAAAGCATCGATAGAGGAAAAGATAAATGGAATTTTAGTTACCGTGTAACAATTAGCCGTCCTCAAGAATGGTTTAACAGGTCTTGGAGCGGTCAGGTTGGAAGAGTTGAGACATTTTTGCGATCAAAAGATAGTGGCCCATCTCCGCTTGAAAAATTAGTTGGTGATAAAATCACTAAAGAAAATACAATATTTTACATATGTGGATGGCAGGGAACAATTGATGGTGTAATGGATTTTCTTAAACCGCGAGGATTTCTAACTGAAAGAGAAAAGCGTCCAGATGGAAGCTTTGAAGTAAAGTACGAATCATACGGATGATCTCATATCTCTTTTGCTTGAATTAAAAGACTCGAAATCTCATCATCACTATCTTTTGTAATTTCATTGATTTCTTTTTCAGAAATTTTGTAGCCTGTGTCTATTGCTGCCTTGAGCGCACTTTTTTTCACGTCTAGATCTGAATCATACAAGCAGTCATGAATAGCTTGTTGTGCTTGTTTTGCTTTTAGATATCCTAATGCACCCAAAGCACATGATCGTACCATTGAGCTTGAATCCTTTGTTAAATTGATAATTGAGGGAATGGCATCCAGATCTTTTCTATTTGCAAGAATTAGCGCAGAAAATCCTCTAATGTTATTGCTTTCAGATTTTAGATTATCAATTAAGAAACGTGATATTTTGTTATTGTTTAGTACCAAGGTGCTAAACGCTTCTCCTCTAACCTCGATATCAGAGTCATCCAGTTTTGAAATTATTTTATTGATTATTTGAGGCGCGTTTACATAAGTTAAGGATTCTAGCATATCGATTTTTTCTTTTTTTGAACCATAGTCTAAAACCTGAATTATTTTTTCAAGTGGCTCATTCATTAAAATCTGTCATACGTGGAAAACTCTCCAGTAAAAATTTTCGGAAGAGGCGTAATTTTCATCAAATTTGTAATCTTAGATTTAAATTATCCTCAAATTATAAATGTTGCATGTCTACCGAAAACAGAGATACAGTTGCCACATCACAAAACAGAGATACAGTATATATCGGTAAGAAACCGCTAATGGCGTATGTTACATCTACGCTTATTCAGCTGGCTAACTTACCACAGGTGACTATCAAAGCGAGAGGACTCAGTATTGGACGAGCAGTAGACGTTGCACAAATCGTTGCACGCAAAACAGAAAATGCTGGGTACTCAATCGGTGATATCAAAATAGGCTCAGAATCACTAGAGTCTCAAGACGGAAAAACAAGAAATGTTTCCACCATCGAAATTGCAGTAAAGAGAAACAGCTAAGACCTCTTTACTAGACATTTTTTCTTTTTGTAGAAAAACCATATCTTGATTCTAATTTTCTAAACTTTGGTAAATCCACAAGATCATTGAATTGTTCAAAGCTTACAAGTTTCTTATGAAATTTGGTAGTTGTGCCAGTTCTTTTTAATTCTCGTAATATTTGCAGTGATGCATACGAGTTTGCAAAAAGAACAGATAATGGATAAAGAATTATTTTAAATCCCATCTTGTGCAGTGTTGATGATGAGCTAGTTGGTGTAGCTCCGCCTTCGATCATATTGGCAACAAGTGGTGCCTTTATTGATTTGCCAATTTTTTTCATCTCTTCTATTGTTTTTGGAGCCTCAACAAAAATTGCATCAGCACCAATCTTTTTGTAATACCGTCCACGCTCAATTGCATTATCTAGTCCTTCAGTAGCTCTTGCATCAGTTCTAGCCACTATGATGAAATCCTTGCTTTTTCTTGCATCAAGTGCAGCAGCTAACTTTTCTGCATATTCTTCCTTTCTGATAACCTCTTTTCCCAACATGTGGCCACATCTTTTTGGCCATCTCTGATCTTCAAGGAAAATTCCAGCAGCACCAGCTGATTCCAACTCCTTTACTAGCTTCCAAACACTTAGTGCATTGCCATAACCTGTGTCTGCATCAACTATCACTGGCAGAGAAACAGCACGACAAATTCTTCTAGCGTTTTCTACGGTTTCAGTTGGACCAATAAACCCATAGTCTGGCATTCCAAAAAGAGTAGCTGATGTACCATAACCTGTCTGAAACATTGCCTCAAATCCAACTTTTTGTGCAATCTTTGCACCTATGGCATCAAAAACACCTGGTATGACAAGAGGCTTTGAACCATCATTTATCATACGTCGAAGATTTTTCAACGAATGATGTTTTCATGTTAATTATTTATGTATAAAGACAATTGAAAAATCTAGAAAAAATAGTATGTAGTACTAATTTTAATACAAAATGAGTTTATCAACAAAGAGTAAAAAGGAACTCCCACTCTCACGTACAAAAAATGCGATATAACTAGCGTTATGATCACGTTATGATTTGTTGGAGAGAGGTTAAATCATGAACTATACTATAAGCAGTACGAGCAAAAATGACGACCAAATTTTTAAAAATTAGTGAAAAGAACGTTTTGGAAGGAATTGTTGAATGTTTAACTACTGCATTACAATTAGCAAATGAAGCTGAAATTATAGTTAAATCTGATATGAATAAAACTCACGCACTAGGTCTTTACATTTTTGCGATTGAAGAGTATGGAAAAGCGCTCGTTTTAAAACAATGTCTAAATAACAATAGCGAATGTTACGTTACTCGCGATTTGTTTTCAGGTGAAGATGCACATAAAACAAAAATTGATAGTGCTTTTTGCAAATTACCAGAATTGTGTAAAAAATACAAATCAGAAGAACACACGACAGGAGAGTCAAATTCACCTGGACTTAGTATTTCGCTAACTTCTTATGTAACAGGTCCAACTAATCTGCCTCTAAGGATGAGATGTTTTTATCTGAATCCAGATAAAAGAAATCATAGATGGGAACCAAAACCGACTGTAGATACAGAATGGATTAAAGAAGCTTTACGACTTTTCAAAGAACATATTCAGAATGAAATCCGTAATTTTGAAAACCTTGACGTTATCAGATCATCATAATTATTACAACGTAAAATTCCTCAAAGGCTACGGCTTTTCAATTAACGTAAAAGACTCTAAAATTATTCTAAAGAACAACTTTGACCCATTCTCGGAACCACAAACAGAGGAATGGTATGTCAACAATATGTGCCTTATGCGAAGATAGTTCTATCTAGAAAAGGTTTATTCTATTTTAATGTCCTTACCTTTTTTCTTATCTGGTTCTTCCATTTTTTTAAGCTCTGATTGTAAAAATTTTTTATATTTTTCGGTTTCTTCTTTTGTCATATTAGAAACATTAGAGCTTAACATAGAAGCCATAGTTGATATTCTCTCAAGTATGTCAATTGCTGCAAATCGTCCAACATTTCCTATTCTAAACAAGACATCAAGTTGGTTTTTTACAATTTTTGTGACCGTTTCAAGATCATCTGCTGTGGATCTCCCTTTTCGTGTGATCTGGTACTTCCCACCTTTTGATTCCTCGATTAATCCTTCATCAAGTAACCTGCCAAGAAGAGGATAAATCAAACCCGGAGATGGCTTCCACTTACCATCACTTTGTTTTATCGCATGATCAATTATCTCCTTTCCACTAAACGGCTTTTTTTTGAGCAAATCCAAGATAAAATATCTAGAAAAACCTCTTGGGACAGTACTGCCAACCCTTTCCATCCAGCTTGCACACATCACTAGCGATATCGCTAGCGATATATATTAATGATTTGGTTTTGTAAATTTCTTATCATATTTTATAATACATATTTATCCGGTTTCTAGAGGTTAGATGTCGGCAAATGGTCAATTCTATCGAGTATGATTTGATTATAGTTGGCTCTGGTCTTGCTGGTTTAAGAGCAGCAATTGCAGCAGCAAAAAAAAGTTCCAAAATAAAGATCGCTGTTATCTCAAAAGTCCAAGTAATGCGTTCACATTCGGTTTCAGCAGAAGGCGGTACAGCAGCTGTACTATTTGAAGATGAGGGTGATACGTTCGAATCACACATATATGATACAATCAAAGGCAGCGATTTTCTTGCTGATCAAGATGTGGCAGAAAGACTATGTATTGAAATGCCAAAAGAGATTTATCAATTAGAACACTGGGGAATGCCATGGTCTAGAAAAAAAGATGGAAGAATTGATCAGAGAAACTTTGGCGGATATAGCTTCGCACGAGCAACATATGCAGCAGACAAAGTCGGATTTTTTGAAATGCAGACTCTGTATGACACATGCCAAAAATTTGACAATATTGAATTTTTAAATGAGTGGTATGTATCATCAATTATTCATGATGGACAACGATTCTTAGGAATAACAGCAATTGAGCTTTCTAGTGGTACATTTTATGCTATAAAATCTAAAGCAATGATAATAGCAACTGGCGGTGCTGGTAGAATCTATAGCTATTCAACATATGCACTTTCATCTACTCCAGATGGTCTTGACATGGCCTACCGAGCAGGAATGGCATTAAAAGACATGGAGTTTGTCCAGTTTCATCCTACAGGAATTTTACCGTCTGGGATTTTGATAACAGAAGCTGCACGAGGAGAAGGTGGTTATCTTCTCAATAAAAATGGAGAAAGATTCATGAAAAGATATGCAGCAGGTAAAATGGAATTAGCACCGCGAGATATTGTTTCCAGAGCAATGATGACTGAAATCAATGAAGGTCGTGGATTTCACCATGAAACAGGAGTTGATCATCTAAAACTAGATTTACGACACATAGGCGATGAAGTCATCAAAGAAAAGCTAAGCGCCATTCGTGAGATTTCACTCAAGTTTTCAGGCATTGACCCAGCAAACGAACCTATTGACGTAAGACCTGTCTGTCACTATATGATGGGGGGAATTCATACTAACATAGATGGGGCAACAGAACTTCAGGGTGTATGGGCTGCAGGCGAAGCAGCGTGTAATAGCACACATGGGTCTAACCGACTTGGAGCTAATTCAACTGCAGAGTGTATAGTATGGGGAAGAATGACAGGTGAACTTGCAGTAGATTATATTCAAAAGGGTATGCCATCAACCCCATTTCCTCTACATCTAGTTGATGCAGAAGAAAAAAGAATCTATGATGGAATATTTCACGGACATGGTGATATTAATCCATATGAGATACAACAAGAATTAACCGATACAATGGATGAAAAGGCGTATGTTTTTAGAAACGAAACAGATCTTATTGCTGGATTACAAAAGCTCCGCGAATTACGTGATAAAACGTGGAAACATGTTGACGATAAAGCAAAAGAATACAACACAAACTTTACAAATGTTATGGAGATTGATTCAATGTTTAGAGTTGCAGAGGTTGTCCTTATCGGAGCCATTAACAGAAGGGAATCACGAGGTGCGCATGCAAGAGTCGATTATCCAACACGAGATGATGTTAATTTCTTGCATCATACACTTGCATACTATGACTCAAAGGAACCAATTATGAAGAAACATCCAGTAACAATAACAAAATACAAACCTGTGGAGAGGAAGTACTAAAGATGGAAAAGCAGGAAAACAAAGAAGGAATCAAGGGATGGTTAAATCCTGGCCGTTATGGTATCGAACGTTTTGCATACTGGTTGATGAGGCTGACAGGTATAGGACTGCTTGTTTATTTTATTGCTCATATTTATGAAACAAGTGCTATACTGGATGGAAAAGCAGCATGGGACAAGATGCTTGAGCTTACACAAACAACAGAAGGACATATCATTTTAGCAATTGTAATTGGAATGTGTGTTTTTCACACCGCAAATGGCATAAGACTAATGCTTGGTCATGGTGGCATAGGTGTAGGAAAACCAGGCAGACCAGATTATCCATATGCCCCACGTTCAATTAATATGAAAAATAAGATGTGCATTTATGTATCAATTGGACTTGCAGCCTTGGCAATGCTGTATGGTCTTGGAGTAATGTTTGGTGAATAAAATGCGAGAAAGCATAGTTATGAAAGTACATTATGGAACCGCCTTAGGAGCAGTGGCTCTTGTAGCAGTACATATTTTGTTCAGACTTACCCAAGGATTTTCTGAATCATTACAATACGAAAGTGTCATCGCAAACTATGAATTTCTTCCATACGCACTAGTACTTGAGTTAATTTTGGTTTTGATCTCGGTTCATGGATTTAATGGTCTTAGAGTTATATTGCTTGAGCTAAAACAAGGAAGAGGATATGAAAAGGCCGTTACATATGGTTGCATTGCTGCAATGGTTGCTGTAATTGCATACGGTTCACGTACCATAATCATGACAAGCTTGGGAATGGCCTGAAAATGTCTGCAACTACAAAACAGATCTCAGAAGAAGATTCACAAACAATTGCTTTGCCACCAAAGTCAATCACATTAAGAATATCAAGATCCAATCCACAAGCAGGTACTCCAAAGTCGTTTATGGAATTTAAGGTTCCATACGAGAAATGGACTACAGTTTTAGATGCAATATTGGAGGTGAAAAAATACCTTGATCATTCTATTGGTGTAAGATATTCTTGCAGACAAGCATCATGTGGTTCTTGTGGCATGATAATTAATGGAAAACCGCGACTAGCTTGCTTTACCAAAATTATCGAACTTAATTCCAGTGTCATTACAGTTGAACCAATGAACAACTTTCCTGTGATTCGAGATTTGGTAGTTAGTTTTGATAGAATGTTTGCAACTCATAAAAAATTAAAACCATATATCATAAGAGATGATTCTGAGATTACTTCAAAAACAAAGGAATTCTTGCAAACACCAGAAGAAGTAGAAAAGTACATCCAATTTTCAAGTTGTATAAAATGTGGTCTGTGTAATTCAGTCTGTCCTACAATGGCTACAGACTCGTCCTTTATCGGTCCACAGGCTCTTACACAGGCATATCGCTATATTGCAGATTCAAGAGACAAGGGAAAAAATGAACGACTCAAAATAATTGATGAACCACATGGTATATGGAGATGCCACTTTGCTGGCTCTTGTAGCATGGTTTGTCCAAAAGGAGTAGATCCTGCTATGGGAATACAGCTGTTAAGAGGATATTTGCTAGGGTTTCGACGCTAGTTTTTAGGCTTTTTTGGATTAGGACTATTGTTTACTTGGTTGTTGATTGCCTCTGCCATAAAATGATTTGACACGTTAACTTTGACATCATCAATACCATCGATTTTCAACAGATTATCATGAACATCCTGACATATTTTGAATCCAAAAACTGCAGGGCAAAATGGGCTAGTGAGATGCAGATCCACTTTGACATTTGAGTCGTTGATATCTACTTCATCAATTAATTCAAGCTCAGTAATTGGTGTGTTAATTTCAGGATCAACGATTTTTGATAACTCATCAAAAATTTGTACGCGCAGTTGTTTGATGTCTTGTGCCATTATTAAAAAAAGCGTCTATGCTATATATAACCATTCTAAACTTTATGATAATGTATCGGTCTCGGCTAAAAAATAATCTTGATAACATTACACTAGAGTATGTTTCATCACTTTTTGATGATGCAGAAATTGCATTTTATGATATAGCTGGAAGTCAAGCACACGTGATAATGCTTTATGACAAAAAAATCATAACAAAAAATGAAGCAAAAAAAATTCTTTTAGCACTGGAAAAGCTCAAAAAAGAAAAATTTGAAAAAAAATCTGACGCAGAAGACATTCATGAGTTAATTGAGCAACATGTTATCAAAAAAATCGGAATAGAAAGTGGTGGAAAAATGCATACAGCTCGCTCACGAAATGATCAAGTCTCACTTGATATACGAATGAAAATACGAGACGATATCAATCTTTTATGTCATTGTATTTTGAATACGATTCAAACACTTGTGTCACTAGCACAAAAACACCAGAAAACTGTAATGCCTCTTTACACACATCTACAACAAGCACAAGTCGGACTATTCTCACATTACCTTCTATCATACGCAGATGCCTTGTTTAGGGATCTTGATCGGCTCTATGTGACATATGGACGAGTAAATGAATCTTCACTAGGTGCAGGACCAGTTGGAGGAACAAGCATCCCAATAGACAGGCAGAGTACGGCAAAGATGCTTGGCTTTAAAGGCATAGTAGAAAACTCAATTGATGCGACAACCACGCGAGACTTTGTAATAGAATATGTTGCAGCAGTTGCCATTCTTATGACAAATCTAAGCCGACTTGCCGAAGACTTTGTTATCTGGTCAACTTCAGAATTTGGCTTTATTGAGCTGCCAGACGAATTTACATCTCCGTCAAGTGTTATGCCTCAAAAGAAAAACCCTGACATCTTAGAACTAACTAGGGGAAAGACAGCACAGGTAATTGGAAACCTTACGACCATTCTTTCAATAGTAAAGGGGCTTCCATCTGGATATAATCGAGATTTACAGCAGATAAAGCCATCAATTTGGTCTTCATCTAGAATCGCAGTTACTGCACTAGTTGTCATAAAATCGATGTTAGAAAAGATAAACGTAGACAACCAAAAGATGAAAAAAGCAATAGAAGGGGGATATCTTGTAGCATTAGATGTTGCAGAAAAGCTAGTCAACAACGGAATTCCATTTAGAACAGCTCACCAGATTGTTGGAAGCATAGTAAAAATAGCACACAATTCAAAAAAACCATTTGAAAAACTTTCCATAGACGAAATTACCAAATCAACAAAAGGCATCGAACCAAGCTTGGTAAAAAAAATCATAGAATCAACCTCGATTAGTTCGTCGCTTCAGAACCGAATCTCACAAGGATCCTCTGGAATTAGTGAACAAAAGAGGATGATTCAACATAGGATGAAAAAACTTAGTATGTACAGGACAGGAACAACAAAACGAGACAATGAAGTAAAAACTACATTCTCAAATCTTACTCTAAAGGTTAAAAACCTTACAAAGTAGGCGGGTCTGGTGGGATTTGGACCCACGACAACCGGATTAAAAGTCCGGTGCGCTACCTGGCTGCGCCACAGACCCCACCTTGCAAATTTCTCAGACGTGTATAATTTAGTCTTTTACAACAGATTTGAGCTTACGAAACTTTTAAACTGGGACTTTTGTTTTTTTGATCTACGCCCTTGTAGTATAGCCCGGTCTAGAATTCGGCCCTGTCACGGCTGAGACGCGAGTTCAAATCCCGCCAAGGGCGCCACATTATTTGTTAATTTGTGATACAATCTCATCGAGAATTTTCTTATTTGCTGCAGCTATAAAGGACAACTTTGTTTCAAAGCCAAGATCAGAGTCTAATGGTTTCAAATCAGGATCTAAAACAAATCCACCAGCTTCATTTACTAGCAAATAACCTGCAGCCATATCAGTAACTCTAATCTTTTCTCGAAGATCAATGTACACATCAATCATACCACGAGCAAACATCGCAAGCTCTAGTGCATTTGCTCCAAGATGCCTTGTATGATTACTGCTTTTAAAAATCGGTTGTAACTTTTTGATTAGCTCAGGACTTGAACCTGAAACATTAACGCCAATTATTTTGTATATGGGTAGTGATTCCTGCACGTGAATTCTTTTTTCATTCATAAAGGCACCATTTCCTTTTGTTGCCCAGTACATATCGCCTGAATACAAATCGGTTACAACGCCATCAGTTACAGAACTTAGCTTGTTATCAGTTGCAAATGCTAATGAACAACAAAAAAATGGTATTCCTCGTACAGCATTGGCTGAACCATCTATTGCATCCATTATCACATATCCTTTTGGATTATCTGATAACTCAACACGACCACATTCTTCTCCTAAAACAACGCATTGAAAATTAATTTTTTTTAAATAATCAAGAACAGCTTTTTCTGCAACAACATCTATTCTTCGTGAGATATCTCCACCAGCTCCTCTTCCAAAATCACCTGCGGCATCTTCTGTGCCTGCCAAGTTCTTTACATTTTGATACACTTGTCTTGATGCTTCACGAAGAATTTCGATTACTTGCATAAAGCTACTCAAATTTTTCATAATTTAAGACTACTTGAACTAAATTTCACTGAACGCATAAATAGCAAAATCAGAGCTTGCAGTATGTGAGTGGAAAAGACGAGTCAATTTTTAGCAAAGATGCGTTAATGGGAACAAAATCTGGAAAACAAATCATAAAACAAGGATTGTTCAAATCACAAGGCTTCAAACAATTCAACCATTACAAAGAAGAAGCAGAAAAACAATTTCCAGATTTTGCAAAACGTTTTACAACCGATCTTTTAAACGAAATCAAAAACGATTCATCACCTGCCTTGACTCAGCAGAAATTTGCAGAAGAAATTGGCTCCTCAGAGATTACACTAGAGCAATCACAAATAGGTCAAATCAAGTCCAATCTGGAAAATTTTGATATTTTACATGACAGGGTCTTACGAATTCTTAACTCCAACTTTGTCAAAATGACACTACCTGTTTTTAATGCTCTTTTTGATGCAGCCTCAAAATATTATGCCTATGATGACTCTAAATTGCGTGAAAACATCATTGATGGCCATATCATAGCAATTGATCTTAGTGAGCCAATGGACAGAATTGTTGACAAAGACGAAGACTTGGATTATCTAGATGATTACAAGCTAATGAATCCATATATCCTAAAACTTGCAAGAGAAAAAATCTCAAAAGGGGGAGAAAAAATACTTCGAGAGTTTGAGCTAGGCTTTAAGGATGCAAGAATAGGCCAATATCTTGACATAAAGCTCAAGTCAAAACCAAATGAAATAACAGAAGAAGAGATGAACGAATGCTACAAAAAATATCGAGCTGTTATGGGAACTGCCGGAAGAAACATGGCACTGGGAAAAAATCCACTCGGTGAGATATTTTATCTTGGGATGGCAAGGGCAGCAGAATGTGTTGGATGTGGAAATGAGATTGAGGATTCGATCAAAAACAAATTTATCAAAATTCCATCATGGCCATTATACTATTCATTACTTACAGGTGATGTAAAGCGAGGCCTTGATTTTACGATACAAAAAAGCGAACTTTATCTAAATGACGCAAGGCTTGCGCTGGAACTGTTGCCTGAAAATTTCTCGCATAAAAGCTTTCTAGAATTTTTGTTTCTTACAGTTGAGCACTATAACCAGTACTGGTATAATCGGCTTCAAAAAGAAAATCTGTGGAAAGAGTTTTCAGCAAATCTTCCAAGTGTTTCAAAATGATGTGGTCTGAAAAATACCGCCCTCAATCTTTGATGGATATGGTTGGAAATGAGGAGGCACGAACAGCTTTTGTTGAATGGTTTGGAAAATGGAAAAAGGGAACAAAGCCACTCTTGTTAGTTGGCCCTCCTGGAATAGGCAAAACAACGCTTGCAAACCTTGCAGCAAAGCAGTTTGGCTATGACATGATCGGCCTCAATGCAAGTGATGTTAGAAACAAGCAGCAAATACAGGAAATTCTAAGTCCAGTTCTTGGAAACGCAAGCTTGCTTGGAAGACCAATGATATTTGTTGATGAAGTGGATGGAGTTCATGGCAGAGCAGACTTTGGTGGAGTTGAAGCACTGATTGATATTCTAAAAGAACCAACAGTTCCAATAGTTCTTGCAGCAAACTCTGAATCATCAGACAAAATGAAAAGCATCAAAAAAGCAACAAAAACAATCTACCTAAGACCACTTCCGCCTCGACTTATGCGACTATATCTTCAAAGAATTTTGCAAAAAGAGGATGCAAAGCTTAGTCCTGGTTCTCTAGCCAAACTGGTAATGGAGTCAAGAGGTGATATCCGCTCTATGATAAATTCAGTACAAGCTCTTGTAACAGGCTTTGAGCCTCAAACCGAAAAATCATTTGAAATTTTAGACATTGAAGAAGGAATAAACTCGTTTTTTAAGGCAAATTCTTTGGATGAAGCTCGCCTAATACTTTATTCACTACGAATTGATCCTAGAGAAAAAATCAATGCATTCTATTCAAGCATTATCTCAACTGGCATACCGCAAGATCAAATGCAACAAATGCTTCAAGTCATATCAGAAGCTGATCTCTTGTATGGTAGAATAATTAGAACACAGGAATGGAGGCTCTTGCGATATCTTGACGCAATACTTGTTGGGCTATACAAAAAAGACTTGCCTGTACGATATTCAAGATTTAACCTCTCTTGGCCACTTCTAAATAGACTGCGATGGGATGGAAAAAACATCAAATCACTTGCATCAAACATGACAAAAATTTTACATGTTTCAATGAGCACCTTTGCAACCTTTTATTTCCCATTCATTTTGTTTTTGATGCAAAACAAAAAACTAGATCTGAACCTAGATGAGAGGTATAACGAATTACTGGAAAAGGAGATAAAGTTGCTAAAATGAGCTGGCGTAAAATTACAATGAAATTTCCAGGAACATGCATTATTTGTAACCAAAAGATAGAGGCAAACGAGATTGGCCTGTGGTCAAAAGGAAAGGGCGTAAAGCATGAAAAGTGTGATAAGGTAGACGAACTAACATGCATAGTTTGTGGTAATTCTGCTGGATGCCTCCAATGTGAATTTCAGGAGGAGTGTGATCGTTCTGTTGTTTCACAACTTTGCATATGCAAAAGATGCAGTCAGTCAAGTGATCCTTTTGGCACTTATCAACAGTCGGTAAAAAAGAAATTTCATTTACTAAATCTTAAAATTTAAGCCGTTTTAGGTAAAAGTGTAATGTCAGAAGCAGAAAAAGAACAAAAGGCAGAAGTAAAACAAGAAGAAAAAAAGGATCTACCAAAAAAACCTGCACAGACACCAGAAGAGATAGAAGAAATCTCAAAAAAAGTCGAAATCCCAACAGACCAGACCCCTCCATACAGACCAAAGTACATCCTTAGTCCTGAATTTGAAGGAGTTTCAAACTATGAAGTTGGAATTAAAACTATCAGAGAAGAAATCGAACAAAAACTTGAGAGACTGCGAAACGATCCTGATGCTAGTCTGCAAGAAATTCAAAGAGCAGAAGAAGATTTGAAAACACTAGACTACTTGTATCAGAACTATCATATTGGGATGAATGTTTTTAGAACAGCAAAAGGCGGACGCGCGAAAATTCGAGAATAAATTCTAATTAAATTAATATATGTAGCGCGACGCTTCAGATCGCTGGGCATGCATTCTGATAAAATTAAAGAGTTTTTAAAAAAAAATAAAACTGCTGCCCAAGGAGGAGGAGAGGACAAAATCCTAGCTCAACATGAAAAAGGAAAGCTTACTGCACGAGAAAGGATAGATCTTCTCTTAGATGAAGGAAGCTTTGTTGAGCTTAATGCGCTTACCACGCATCACTACTACGAATTTGATATGCAGAAAAAAAAGTTCTTTGGAGATGGTGTCATTACAGGGTATGGAACAATAAACGGAAGACAGATCTTTGTTTTTGCTTATGATTTTACTGTATTAGGAGGTACACTTAGCGCAATGGGAGCAAAAAAAATTACAATGCTTATGGATCATGCAATTCGCGTAGGCTCGCCAATTATTGGCATTATGGACTCCGGCGGAGCACGAATTCAGGAAGGAATCTTAAGTCTTGATGGCTTTGCCGACATTTTTTATCACAACGAGCTTGCATCAGGAGTAGTGCCGCAGATTACTGCAAGCATTGGTCCATCTGCTGGAGGTGCCGTATATTCGCCTGCAATGACTGATTTTGTAATAATGGTTGAAAAGGCAGCAACTATGTTTGTGACGGGTCCAGATGTTGTAAAGACAGTTCTTGGAGAAGAAGTATCATTTGATGAGCTGGGTGGTGCAATGACACATGGAACAAAAAGCGGAGTTGCGCACTTTGTTGCAAAAAACGAGTATGAATGCATGGATTACATCAAAACATTACTCTCCTACATACCACAAAACAATACAGAAGAAGCTACTGTTGTTCCAAATGAAGATGATCCAAACCGACTAGATCATAATCTCATCAATATAGTTCCTGAAAACTCACTTCAGCCATACGACATGAAGCAAATCATTTACCCTATTCTTGATAATGGCACATTTTTTGAGGTACATGAGCTATTTGCGCAAAACATCATAGTCGGATTTGGAAGATTGCATGGAAGAACTGTTGGAATCGTAGCAAACCAACCTATTCACTTAGCTGGTGCACTAGACATTGATTCATCAAACAAGGCAGCTCGATTCATTCGATTCTGTGACTGCTTTAACATTCCAATTGTTACTTTGGTTGACACACCAGGATACATGCCTGGAACAAACCAAGAGCACAATGGCATCATAAGACATGGAAGCAAATTGCTGTATGCATATTGTGAAGCTACGGTTCCAAAGATTACGTTAGTAATTGGCAAGGCTTATGGTGGTGCATACATTGCAATGGCAAGCAAAAACCTGCGAACCGACATCAATTATGCATGGCCTACTGCTCAAATTGCTGTACTTGGTTCTGAGGCAGCTGTTAGAATCATGAACAGAAAGGACTTGGAAAAAGCAAAAGATCCAGAGGCTCTAAAAAAGCAACTAGTAGACGAGTTTACAGAAAAATTTGCAAACCCCTATGTTGCAGCCTCACATGGAACAGTCGACAGCGTAATTGATCCAGCAGAGACAAGGCCGATGCTAATCAAGGCACTAGAACTTTTAGTAAACAAAAGGGAAAAACAACTCCCACGAAAACACGGAAACATCAATCTGTGATTTTATGATAAAAAAGATTCTGATTGCAAACAGAGGCGAGATTGCACTACGTGTAATCAGAACATGTCAGGCCCTTGGAATCAAGACAGTTGCAGTATATTCTGATGAAGACTACAATTCTTTACATGTAAAAAAGGCAACAGAAGCATACCATATAGGAGAAGCATCGCCTGCAAAAAGTTATCTCAATCAGGAAAAAATCATCGAAGTTGCATTAGCATCAGGTGCTGATGCAATTCACCCAGGATATGGATTTTTGTCAGAAAATGCAGATTTTGCAAATCTTTGTACAAAAAACAAGATCAAATTCATCGGACCATCAGACAAAAGCATGCAGCTTTGTGGCGATAAGATGAAATGCAAAGATGCGATGGCAAAAGCCAAAGTCCCAACAGTTCCCGGAAGTCCTGATCTTGTAAAAGATGCAAACGAGGCACTAGACATTGCAAACAAAATTGGTTATCCTGTTTTGTTAAAATCTGTCTTTGGTGGTGGTGGACGTGGTATCAGGCTTGTAAATAATGACAAAGAACTCAAGGCAGCATTTGAAATCGCAACAGGCGAATCAATGGCAGCGTTTGGCAAATCTGCATTGCTTGTTGAAAAATTTCTTCCAAAAATAAGACACATTGAGTTTCAGCTGGCACGAGACAAGCACGGAAACGCAGTCCACATTTTTGAGCGAGAGTGTTCCATACAAAGAAGACACCAGAAACTAATTGAGATGTCGCCTTCTCCTGTAGTTGACCAAAAAACAAGAGACAAAGTAGGACAGCTTGCCGTAAATGCGGCAATTGCAGTAGACTATACAAATCTTGGAACAGCAGAATTTCTAAGACTAGATGACGGTACATTCTATTTTATCGAGATAAATGCACGACTGCAGGTAGAACATCCAGTAACTGAGCTTGTTTCTGGTCTGGACCTTGTAAAACTGCAAATCGACATTGTAAATGGCGAAGAAATTCCCTTCAAGCAAAAGGACTTGGTAGTAAATGGGTGTGCGATTGAATGCAGAATAAACGCAGAAGATACCTTTTTGGACTTTGCACCATCTACAGGTCCTGTAAGTGATGTAACAATTCCTGCAGGGCCTGGAGTTCGTGTTGACACATACCTTTACCCCGGATGCACGGTATCGCCATTTTACGACTCGCTTATGGCAAAACTTATCACATGGGGACAAAACTTTGAGGAATCTCGAACAAGAATGCTAAACGCACTATCTGACTTTTACGTTCAAGGCGTAGAAACATCGATTCCACTTTACAAAACCATCTTGCAGACAAAAGAATTCAGAGAAGGCAATCTGTCTACTGACTTTCTTGAGAGATTCAAAGTTCTTGATAAGCTAAAAAACGACATCAAAAAGGACACAATCGAAAACCAAGACGCAGCACTTGCAGCTGCAGCACTCCACTCAATTTACTATCATAGTAGGATAAAGACAGCACCTCAGGGCAGCTTGCACTGGAAAAGTAAACTGGATAGAGCGTAATGGAATACAAGATTCAGGATATCGAGGACACCTTTAATGCCGAAGTCATTCAAATTTTAGGAAACTCTGAATACCTTGTCAAGATAAACGACAAGGAAAAACCCCTAAGGATCCTTAACATGTCAACAAGTGGAATAGAATTTCTCTTAGACCAAAAATATCACAACGTCAAGTATCTTGAAAGCACAACAGCAAGCATAAAGATGGTAGTTGATGGAGTACCAATTACACTAAACAAAAACCACAAGCTAAAAGAAATTGTCTACAAGAACACAGGCGAAACTGGACGTGATGACACACAGGTTAATCTGCGAAGCCAAATACCAGGAAAAGTTGTCTCAATTGATGTTGAAGAAGGATCCAAGGTAAAAAAAGGCGATGTCATTTGTGTTTTGGAATCAATGAAAATGCAGGTATCTGTAAAAT
>Ga0213870_1000231_pt1 | contig 29435 bp, 29 predicted proteins | sample WICALVC2017_Meta_FD_160119 | JGI IMG/M metagenome (GOLD analysis project Ga0213870, IMG submission 160119) | Freshwater microbial communities from subterranean cave lake in Wind Cave National Park, South Dakota, United States - WICALVC2017 | ecosystem: Environmental > Aquatic > Deep subsurface >... | reverse complement strand
GGCAAGGGTGTCTGCGATGGCGCGCTTGACGATCTAGCCGAAGACCAGCGAATCATATCGTTAAGGGAAATCGGCGACGATCTCGAACGCGTGACGATGAACGACGTCAGAGGCGTACTCCAGTGGCTTCGGCCGGATCGGAGATGGACGCTCATCACTCGACCCTGAACGGCCACTCACTAGCACCTTGCGGAATTCGTACAAACGAATCAATCCGCAAGGTGCTTTATTTTTTTCAAAATTTCAAAGAACAAATGATTGCGAAAACAAAACGAACGAACGGCCACGACAGCAAAAAATTTCCTGGGTGTGGGGGCAGGAAATTTTTTACCCGGACGCCGTGGAAAAATTTTGGTGTTTTTAGTGGTTTGGTGGTATTAATTATTTAATGGGAAAATACAAGATTAAAACTTGACACCAGTATTCAAAAAACTATACTTAACCCATGGCAAAGAAAAGCATAACAATTGATCAATTGGCAGTGATGGTCAAAAAAGGATTTGATGGCGTGGATAAAAGTTTTGAAAAAACTGCTTCTGTTGAACATGTAAGTAATGAAGTTAATGGTTTAAAAAAATGGGCAGAGGGAAGATTTGATAAAATTGAAAAAAGTTATTCTTGACGACCACAAAGAAAGAATAGCAAAATTAGAAAGTAAAGTTACTTATTTGGAAAACATACTCAATTTAAATGTTAAAAAATAATTGCCTTTTTGATATTATGTGCTAAACTACATTTAGCCCATTACCAATCAAAGAGGAGAAAAAACTACATGTCAGTAGAAAATCCATTTGAGAAAAACGACAACCCAACACCAGAAGAAATTAAAGAGTTTAGGAATAAATCTCTAATGGAACGGCATCAGACTTCTAAAGAACATGCTACAGAATTGCAGAATAGCGTTGCTGAAGCCCAAGAGGCGAAATTGGGAATAATACTGCGTAGGTTAATGGAAAGAACCGAAGATAACCCAGAATTAGTTAACAGTTTAAATGCATTTTTAGATGCCTTAGAACACCGAGCTAATTTTGGAGATTCAGAGAAACCATTGGGCAAAGGAAGTCAGCAAGATATTGCAAAGTTTATGGAAGAGGCAACAAAGGCTTTAAGGTGGACTGTGACCGGAGGCAATAGGCCAGCGGATTTGAAAGTGGATTTTAGCGAGTGGGAGAAAAAATAGAAAGATAAGAAGCCCGAGTCAAAAAGATTAGGGCTTTTTCTTTGCGCCGAATTATTGATTTTTGATGTAAAAATACTATATTGATGTCAGCAAAACAAACACGCAAGTCAAGTTTTTTCCGACGAACTGGCAAAAAATTTTCTGCCCCCAGCCCCAGGAAATTTTTTGCCGTCGTGGTCGTCCGTTCGTTTGGTTTTCGTAAAAAAACTTGCTAAAATGAAATCAATCGGCGTTCGGGTTCTGTTTAAAATGGGTTCTGACTTTTTTCAATAAACACCACCAAAAGAGACTTTTTATCATAAAAGGTCTTTTTTAGTTAAAAATAGTCAGGATTTCAGTAATTCTAAATTTTTGACCTATAGAAGCAGATTTTGACAATAAACTGCTAATTTGATAAAGTGATAAAGTATTTAAATGAGAAATATTTTTATCATCTTTGTAGTCGTAGTTCTGGCGATAATCGGGGTGTTATTTTTAATAAGAGGGTCTTCTCAAAAAACAGAAAATGAGTCTTTGATAATTAAAGGATCTGATACTGAAGTTCAGTTAGTTTCAAATCTAGTGGAGGCCTTTTTGGGGAAAAACCCGGAGGCGGATATTTCGGTAACGGGCGGAGGCAGCGGTGTAGGCGTAGCGGCGCTTTTAAATAGAGAGATAAATCTTGCTAATTCTTCCCGCAGAATCAAAGAAGAAGAATTGTTACAAGCAAAGAGTAAAAATTCGGATGTGCAGGAATTTATTTTAGCCAGAGACGGGCTTTCAATTATTGTTCATCCTGAGAATCAGATAGAAAAGCTAACGGTTGATGAAATTGGCAAAATCTATAGAGGAGAAATTGTAAATTGGGAGAAAGTTGGGGGTAAAGATAAAAAAGTTGAACTATACGGCAGACAGAGCACATCAGGAACTTACCTATTTTTTAGAAATCTGGTTGTTAAAGACGACTATTCACCGAATATGAAAAATATGGAAGGGAGTCAAGCTATTGTTGACGCGGTAAAATCTGATAAGAACGGAGTTGGTTATGTTGGAGTAGGCTATGTCAAAGATGATAAGGGAAGCCTGCGCAATGATATCAAGATCGTGCCTATTGCCAAAGACATAGATAGCCCGGCGATATCTCCTCTTGATAAGGATGCAGTAAAAAAGGGGGATTATCCGATATCTCGTCCGATCTTTCAATATCTATCGAACCTGCCCGTCAAAAATTCCCTTCTGGATAAATTTCTTCTTTTTGAGGCTTCTGACCAAGGACAGGATATTATAGAAAAGACCGGTTTTTATGCTTTGACAGAAACTGATATAATTCAGAACCAGTTACTATTTGAAAAGATAAAATGACTTTAGGTACAGATAAATTAGTCCAACATCTTTCTGAAAGCCTGCCGCGCTGGCTATTCGCCGCAACAGCAGCTTTGACAGTTATTCTCCTAATTAGTATTTTTATTTTTTTATTTGTTACTGGTATTAACGCATTTGGCAGCATTGGACTAAAAGAGTTCTTTTGGGGTACTGATTGGAATCCTGCTTCGTTCCATACCCCTTCGTGGGGTATTTTTTCTTTAATACTGGGCAGTCTGATGGTCAGCTTTATTAGTCTTTTAATATCGGTGCCTTTTGGATTATCTATTGCCATTTATCTTGCTGAAATAGCGCCGCCAAAAACGCGAGAAACTCTCAAACCTGTTATTGAAATGATTGCCAGCATTCCATCGGTGGTGCTCGGGCTTCTAGGGCTTTTATTTTTAGCGCCTATTACAGCCGGATTATTTGGTTTATCAAACGGCCTTAATGCTTTTACAGCTTCAATTTTAGTTGCCGTAGCCTCTCTGCCTACCATAACCAGCGTTTCTGAGGACGCTCTTTCAAGTGTAACCTATAAATTTCGCGAGGCAAGCCTGGCTTTGGGTGCGACAAAATGGGTGACTATCAAAAAAGCGGTTATCCCAGCTGCCAAATCAGGTCTTGTCGCGGCAATCATGCTCGGTTTGGGAAGGGTCATCGGAGAAACAATGATTGTGCTTATGGTGGCAGGAAACAGCCGGGCATTGCCCAGTTCTTTTTTGGACTCGGTACAGCCAATGACGGCAACTATTGCCATTGAAATTAAAGAAGTTGTCATTGGCACCCTTCATTGGCAAAGTCTTTTTGCCATAGGGCTTGTTCTTTTTACGATAACTTTTATAGTAAATTTTTTAGCTGATCTACTGATTCACAAGAAATGAAAAATAACTTAAGAGAGACGATTTATTTTTTAATATTCAAAACCAGCGCCTTTCTGGGGATTTTTATTTTACTGTTAGTACTGCTGCTGCTTTTTATTTCAGGATACTCGGTTATTGACTGGACATTTTTGGCTTCAGGCTGGCAGCACAGAGATATAGCCAGAGGAGGGATATTCCCGGCCATTCTCGGCTCAATCTATCTTGGGATCGGAGTAACGCTTATAAGTTTTTCCTTGGGAGTGGGTACGGCAGTATTTCTTACAGAGTATAATAAAAATAATTTAACCAGAAGAATATTTCAGCTGACAATTCGGAATTTAGCCGGTGTGCCTTCGGTGGTCTACGGACTTTTTGGTCTGGCTGTGTTTGTAAACTTTTTCTCGTTAGGCACTTCACTTCTGGCGGCTATTTTGACTTTATCAATTATGACCCTTCCTTGGATTATCACTGCCTCTGTTGAAGCTTTGGAATCGGTACCGCAAAAATTCCGAGAGTCCAGTTTAGCTTTAGGCGCCAGTCATTGGCAGACAATCAGCAAAATTATACTTCCAGCGGCAATTCCAGGCAGCATAACAGGAGGAGTTATAGCCATAGCCAGGGCTTTGGGGGAAACGGCCCCTATTATTTTCGTTGGAGCCACATTTTATCTTTCTAATCTCCCTTCTTCGCTTTTTGACAAGTTTATGGCGCTTCCATACCATACTTTTATTTTGGCTACTCAGCATTCAAGCCCTTTAGCGACTTCCTATGCCGCCGGAACCGCGCTGGTTTTAATATTACTTACTTTTTTATTGAGTTTAGGCGCTATTATTTTGCGCTATTATTACCGAAAGAAAAAAGATTGGTAATTTATGGACAAAACAGCAATTAAAATTGAAAATCTTAATGTCTGGTATAACGGCTTGCAAGCATTGAAAAATGTTGATTTAACTATTTATCAGAATCAGATAACTGCTTTAATTGGGGCATCTGGAAGCGGAAAATCCAGCTTGCTAAGGTCCCTTAACAGAATGCTGGATATTACTCCCAACGCCAAGGTGGATGGCAGAATATTATTTAACGGTGAAAATATTTTAAGCCAAAATACGGATGTAATCGCCTTACGGAGAAAAGTGGGAATGGTATTTCAAAATCCTACGCCTTTTCCCAAATCAATCTTTGACAATATTGCCTATGGTTTACAAGTGCAGGGGATTAATAAAAAAAGGCTGGGCAGATTTTTGGGAATGTTTAACTATAAAACTAATACGGAAGAAATTGAAAAAAGCCAGAATCCGATAAATTTAGCTGTAGTCAAAAGCCTGAAAGAAGCGGCTTTATGGGAAGAAGTAAGAGACAGGCTTTGGCAATCAGCTTTTCGACTCTCGGGGGGGCAGCAGCAAAGACTTTGTATCGCTCGGGCCATAGCCGTAAGGCCTGAAATTCTTTTATTGGATGAACCTTGCTCCGAGCTTGATCCGATTTCCACCAGAAAAATTGAAGAACTTCTGATAAATTTAAAAAGTAATTATACCATTGTTATTGTTACTCATAATATGCACCAGGCAAAGAGACTCTCAGATTATGTGGGATTCTTTTACTTAGGCAGGCTTTTGGAATTCGGCAGAACAAAAGAGATTTTTACCAATCCCAGTCAACCTATTACCAACGAATATGTCAGAGGTGATTTTGGGTAAAAATACACATAGGCTTTAACGCAGTTTACCGTTTTTTATTGAATATTTTTGAAATTTTGTGCTAACATTGTTTTAGGAATTATCCCGACAGTCGGGATGAAACTGTACATTCCTAATAAGGAGGTAATGACATGCATAAGGTTGAACCGAGAGTTTTTCTCATCGGAGAAACTAAGATTATTGAGGAAGGTCTTCAGGCCTATCTTGAATATCTTGGGATTTCTGACTGGCTGTCTGATGCTCCGACTGACAGCGAGAAGCTTATTGAAGTGATGGGCCGGTTGTGCTATCGGAGTTTTCAACCCGGAATGAACCGGAACGTAACCAAAATCCGCGAGCACAACAGCAATTATCTCGCTAACATCCTGAACGTCAAACACGGTTCGGTTATTGAGCACCCAGTGATGAATTTCATTTTTGCCGATGTGAGCCGCGTCTTCACCCATGAACTCGTGCGACACCGAGCCGGTGTGGCTATTTCTCAAGAATCGCTCCGTTTCGTGCGGCTTGAAGATCTCGGTCAGTGGATGCCGACTGCAATCCGGGAAAGTCCCGCGGCGGTTGAAATCTTCGGCGAGACCTTCAAACACCTCGAGGGTCTCCAAGTCAAACTGGCCGAATTGTTCCGGCTTGATGACGAAGGAATTTCTTTCGCCGCCAAGAAAGAAATCACGTCAGCAATGCGTCGGATTGCTCCCATTGGTCTTGCCACGACCATTGGATGGTCGGCTAATCCGCGGACGCTCCGCTGGATATTAGAGATGCGTACTCATCCGACGGCCGAGGAAGAAATCCGTCTTGTATTCGGAAAGGTTGGTGAAATCGTTCTGACCCGTTACCCCCATCTCTTCGGCGACTTTGAAGTTACCACAGAGAAGGGGTTACCGTGTTATAAGCCGAAAAACAGTAAAGTGTAAACAGAGCGAGTTTCTCGCCCGCCGACGCTGAAGCTTTGGCGGGCAAACGCGCAATCAAGAGTCAACCCACAATGGGTTCTCCGAGTCCGCTATCGCAAGGTGGCGGACCTTTTTCTTTCTGTTTTTTAAGTCTTCCGAAAATTTTTTGGCACTTATAGTGCTATATGTTAGAGTGATGCCAGTTCTTCCCCCGTGAATAATCGTTCTTTGAAAAAAGGAGAAAGTCGTGGCAAAAGAGAATTCACTGCTTGTTGAAAGAGAAAAGTTTTTTGGGAGATGTAAAGAAGTTGGTCTTAATGATAAAGAAACAGAACTTTTCTGTGATCTTTTTGGATGGAACTATCGTAGCAACTATGTTCTGCCATAATCTTACCTTGATATTGAACCACATTTAACAATCAGAGTGTTTGAAGAAGCGGCAAATAAATGAACAGCCCCAGTTAAAGATATGCCTGTATGGGAGTTAATAGTTATGCCGACGCTTCTGAAGTTACTTTTCGAATTCGATAAAAATTTTGTAGAAAAAGTCAGAAAACCCGAAAAGGAGAAAAGATGAGCACCACTAAATCCCTTCTTTTGGCTGCTGGAATTACGGCAGTTGCTGTCTTTACCCTCACTTTCATAATGAGAAGGCCAACTTTGGAACAACTCTCAATTTCAGGCATAACAATATTTACAGTAGCCTTCGCGTTGATGAAGTTCTGGAGCGGAGACAATAAAAAGGAGTAGAGCATGGACTGTTGCGACTGTGGAGGTGAAGTTGATACCAATCATCCCATCACAAAAACTGCCCCTTGACCTTTAACAAAGGAGATTCCTAAAATGCCTCTGCCGTCTTTTCAGGAATCTGCAGATTCCTTCGTTGAGCCATGGAAAACACTTGTTCAATTTGCTGACGAGGGATTCCAAAAAGACTATTTTTCAAATTTCTTAGTTACCGGGAAGCATCCCGAGGATGAAAAATTTGAAATGAATGCGTGGTCTATCGTCGGTCTCGCGCCAAGCTATCCAGCCTTTTTGGAGTGCCATCTTACAGCCGGCAAAGAAAAAGACAAGCCCTTTTGGGTTTCTGAACTGCGAGATGTTTGTTCAGTTCTTTCTGTACCAAAAAATCCCACAATTCTCCTTAGCGGAATAATCCATAATCAACTCGGATCGAATAAGCACCACATTATAGGGATGATTTCTCTTCAGCAAACGAAAGAGAGTAAAAAGAGCTTCGGGGTTCTGTGGACAAATCCCCAAATTGACCGTTCCATAGTCGAAGAGATTATTAGATATGTCCTCGAGAAGAGATTAAAGACTTAGATAATAATTCCAAAACAACCAAAGCCATTAGTAGTTGTATGCGAAAATGGCTTTTTTCTTAAATTTGCAGCACGATGTTAATTTATGGTAAGATGAAATCAAAAAATGCTTAATTCCAACAAAAATCTTAAAAGGAACATGCCGCGGGATGTTTTTTTGCATCTTTTTGTTGTTTTCACCCTTTACTGGTTGGCCGTCAGTTTTATCACTCTTTGCTGGCAATACATCAATTATTTTTTCCCTGATGCTTTAGTTTTAAGGTATGACCACCAATCATATGTTTGGCCTATCAGATTTTCCGTCGCTTCCCTTATCATCGTTTTACCGCTCTTTATTCTCGCCTCGTGGTATTTAAACAGAATTTATCAAAGAGAAAAAGTCGTGAGAGAATCAAAGATAAGAAAATGGCTGATTTATCTCACTTTATTTATTGCTTCTTTAATAATTATCGGTGATTTAGTCACCCTCATCTATAATTTTTTAGGCGGAGAGGTGACAGTCAAATTTATTTTAAAAGCCCTTTCGGTGCTGATAGTGGCCGGCGCTGTGTTCGGTTATTACTTGGACGATGTCAAAAGGTCAGAACCGTCAAGGCTGGGTAAGTATTTTGCCTCTGTCGTCAGTTTAGCAGTGTTGACCGCTGTTGTCGGAGCTTTTTTTATTGTTGGTTCTCCAATAAAGGCAAGGCTTTTCCAGCTTGACCAGCAGAGAATCAGCGATTTGCAGAGTATCCAGTGGCAGATTGTCAACTACTGGCAAAGAAAAGAACAATTGCCTCAACAACTGTCGGACTTGCAAGATCCGATTTCCGGCTATGTTGTCCCGACAGACCCGAAAGATCAAAAGCCCTATGGCTATAATTTGAAAAATTCCAATACCTTAACTTTTGAATTGTGCGCCACTTTTGATTTAGACGGCGAGGCCCAATATGGCTTAAAGCCAAGGGCCGTCTACCCTGTTTATGACGACGGAACTCCGCAAAATTGGGGCCACTCGGCCGGTTATGTCTGCTTTGAGAGGCAAATTGATCGCCAGTTGTACCCGCCGTTAGAAAAAAGAAAATAACGATAGAATAAGAGCCGCATTTTAATAATGAAAACAAAAATTAACTGCCTTTATGGGAACAAAAGAAACAGGTGATTTCGGGGAGAGAATAGCCTGTGAATATCTTGTGAGAAAAGGGTTTAAAATACTGGAGAGAAACTATCGGATAAGTTTTGGAGAAATTGACATCATCGCCAAGAAAAAATTCACCCTGTTAGATAAAGTCCTTAAGATTTTAATTTTTGCCTTCAGGCAAAAATTATTTAACAGGGTAAAACCTTTTTATAGAAACGACAAGACAATCCATTTTATTGAAGTGAAAACTATCTTCGGGAGTATGGGAAATTTTTTCCCCGAGGAAAGAGTTGATTTTAAGAAAAGAAGGAAATTAAGACAGCTTTGTGAAATCTGGCTGCAGAAACACAAATTTCCCCAACAGTTTCCATATGAGATTGACATTATAGGAATTTTGATAAACCGAGAAACAAAAAAAACCCGGGTTCATTATTTCCAAAATGTTGTTGGCGAAGAGTAGCGTTGCTTATTTTTTGATCTTAAAAATTATGATATTATGATATTATAGTTATAGATATGAACCTTATGCCATTCAGTAAAATATCGAGTAAAACCACTTTATCTCTACTAATAGCTACGTTTTTGTTTTTCAGCCTTTTTGGGGCCTTTTATTGTATTAACAATATGGACAATACTATCACTATGATTAATTGTTTTTCAATGGCTCAAAACCAAACATCCCTATGCCCAATTGGTTTGGCAGAGCACTTGAGTAAATTTAGGATAATGTTTAACTATTTGGTACCCAGGAATGAAACGATTAGCATCCTATTCGCTTCATCACTTATCTTTGCAATAGTCATTTTTTCCATATATCTATTTTTTAGAAATCTCTACCCCTTAGCTTTTCAGCGAATATTTTCTACAGAAAAAAATCCCAACCTGTCTCTTTTTGACTACCTTAAAGAAGCTTTTTCTCAAGGAGTCCTCAAGCCAAAAATATACGAGCTCTCAATATAACCCTGCGTCGGCCAAATAATTTTGGCTTGTTGCAATGCGGGCATTTTATTTTGCGTCAAAGAATAAATAAAAAAACCATGAACAAAGAACACACATATTACGTAAAAGGAATGCACTGCGCGTCATGCGAAGTGTTAATAGAAAAAAAGCTATTAAAAATTCCTAATATAAAATCGGTTGATGCTTCAACGGTCAATAATCAGGTCACGGTAGAATATGAAAACGAAAAGCCAAACATTGAGCACTTAAACAAAGTTTTCAAAAAAGACAACTATACTTTTTTTGAAAACGAACACAAATCAAAACAAGAATCACAAGCACAAAAAAATAATATAGCTAACCCAACTTTATTTGGATTTTGTATATCAGTTACCATCTTCGCATTATTTTTGCTTTTAGATAGAATGGGCATAGCCAGTATTTTGAATGTAAATTCCAGCTCATCAATATTTGCATTTTTTGGATTCGGTCTTTTAGCCGGGCTTTCCAGTTGCGCTGCCTTAGTGGGCGGAATAGTTTTGTCAATGTCAAAGCAATGGAGCCGGCTTTACGATGACAATCAGGGAAACTATAAAAAACTTGAGCCCCATGTAATGTTTAATGTTGGCAGAGTATTGTCATATACTTTATTGGGAGGAGTTTTAGGTTTACTGGGTAGCCAGTTAAAGATATCCATTGGGTTTACTTCCTTTTTGGTTATTGCTGTTTCATTGTTAATGATAGGCTTTGGATTGCAAATGTTGGGGATTAGATCTTTTCGTAAATTCCAATTTGCCTTGCCCAAATCCATTACCCGCAAAATTGCAGATGAAAATAAGTTTCAGGGAAAATATATGCCCTTTGTGATGGGTGCTCTTACATTCTTTCTTCCTTGTGGATTTACACTTACTGCCCAAGGTATAGCTCTGTTGTCATCAAGTCCGGTCCAGGGAGCCTTAATTATGGGAGCATTTGCTCTTGGAACCGCTCCAATGCTTTTGTTTATAGGCTACTCAAGCGTGAAGTCTTTGTCTAAACAACATTTGGCTGAAAAGTTTTCAAAAGCGGCAGGATTTTTGGTGATGTTTTTTGCCCTCTTTACACTTAACAATCAAATGAACGTATTCGGGTTTGGTTTCAGTGATGTATTTACCTTTAACGCCGGTAATGAACAAGGACAAAATAAAGATATTAATGGTCTTGCGCCCATAGTTGACGGCAAACAATTGCTTCAAATGACCGTATTTGCAGCAAGTTATTCTACTAATTATTTTAAGGTAAGGGCTGGAGTTCCCGTCAGGTGGGAAATGACCTCATCGGGCTCGCCGGGTTGTGGCAGCGGGGTTTTGGTTGCCAATGGCTTATTTGGCCCGGTTTATTTAAGCCCCGATAAGGGAGCGGTTACAGTCAAGGAATTTACTCCGCAAAATCCGGGCAAATATAAATTCAGCTGTCCGATGGGAATGGTGAGGGGGAGTATAGAAGTAGTTAATTAAATTATAGAAATAACTTCGCTATTTATATAATTAATCGCTCGGTCGATATGAAAAATTCGTTTTTCATATCTTCCTCGCTCATAATTATGGAAAATATGCAACAGCAAAAAACAAGCGAGCCGTTAAATAAAAATTTGGCGTTAATATGCGTCACCGTTATAGTGTTGTGCGTTGTAATACTTGTTTGGTTTTTCAATAAACCAGAACCTTCAAATTCAGTTAATAACAATACTGGCAATATTGCTAATAACAACGTTCCGGTCCAGCAACAACCCAGAGTCGACCAGCCAAGTGGTATTGTCAAAGTATCAATAGATGATGATCCGGCATTCGGTAGTAAAAATGCCCCCCTAACATTAATCGAGTTTTCAGATTTTCAATGCCCCTTTTGCCGGCTATTTTGGAGAGATACGTTACCACAAATTACAAAAGAATATATTGATACCGGCAAGTTAAAATTTGTCTACCGAGACTTTCCCTTAAGCTCTCACCCAGCAGCCGAACCATCAGCTCAAGCCGCCGAATGCGCTGACGACCAGGGCAAGTTTTTGGCCATGCATGACAAAATATTCCAAGAACAAGCAAAACAAGGACAAGGAACGGTGCAATTCACCTCACAAGATATTAAAACATGGGCTAGTCAAATTGGTTTAAATACACTAAAATTTAATCAGTGTTTAGACTCCGGAAAATATGCAGATGAAGTTGAAAAAGACCTTGCCGATGGCTCTGCCGCCGGTATAGAAGGAACACCCGGATTTTTCATTGGTAAATCAGATAGCAGTGGAGTAATAAATGGCACTCTTATAAGCGGCGCTCAGCCATTTTCGGCATTCAAAGCAGTTATTGACCAAATATTGTCTGAGTAAAAATTATTAAAGAATATGAGAAAATACGAATCCTTTTCTATAGGATATTGGGTTATCGGTTCCATTACTATTGCAGTTATTGGACTAATTGTTTTTTTGGTTTTTAGGGCTCCGGTAAAATCATTTTCTTCAAAAACAAATAGGGAGGTGGCGTTAACCTGCACCACCGATATGGCTACTCAATTTCATATCCATCCTCATCTTGAAATTTTCATCAATGGCCAAAAACAGGAAATTCCTGCCAATATAGGTGTCAGGCCCACCTGTATGAACTCCCTTCATACCCATGACAATAGCGGCGTTATCCACATAGAGTCGCCAGAAAAAAGAGATTTTAATTTGGCAGATTTTTTTGCCGTCTGGGAAAAAACATACAACAAAGAACAAATTTTGGATTTCAAAGTTGACGCGGATCATGTAATCCGTCAAACAGTGAACGGCAAAGAAGTACAGGACTATGAAAACCTTATCTTGCGCGATGGCAATAAAATTATAATTTATTATGATAAACCCTAAACACGCAAACCGGTTTGCGTGTTTAGGGTTTCAACGGCTCAACGCCGTTGAGCCGTTGAGCCGTTGAAATAAAGGTCGGCTGCCAAAATATAAAAGCGATACAATATATTATGAAATACACACTTACTAATAAAAAGATTAAAAAGTGCTGTTGTGAAAAGCGAGGAGATAAATTTTACTGCACTTTAGCCAAAAAAACACTGGATAAGTGCTGTTGCGAATAGTTCCGTGGTTACCGATAAAATCATTGTTACCATAGTTGGTCTTATGGGGGTAGTTTTTACTTACTGGTTTTTTCTTATGAAGAAGGAAAGAGAAATCGCTGTTTCCGGTTCGGTAGATATTATCGTTGATGGCGGATATTCGCCTAACGTTATTTCAATACCTAAGGACAAAACAACAAAGATAAATTTTATCCGCAAAGATCCCTCAAGTTGCTTGGAAGAGGTGATTTTGGGTGATTTCAAAATTCGCAAACACTTGCCCTTAAACCAAAAAGTAACGGTTGAAATTACTCCCGAAAAAGCTGGAGAGTATAATTACGGCTGCGGGATGAATATGTATCACGGAAAAATAATTGTTAAATGAACCCTCAATTACTAAATTCAATACATCTGTGTCAATCTGCGTTGCTATCTGCGTTCTTTAACGGAGTCTCCGCAGAGAAACGCGGATCAATACGCAGAAAAACGGTATTTCGTAACTTAGAATAAATGAAGAATCATTTACCAACTACATTCATTTTATCAGTAAAACCCGTAGAATACTTAACACAAGGTATAAGTCATTGCGGAGCCTATTCGGTCAAGGCTATTTTGAGTGCTTTTGGAAAGGACGATAAAAAACGTCCTGAGGAATATCATCCTAATTTTTTTAACAGATTTACAGGATTGACTCTTGGTAAAAATTACTATTCTAAAATTCTAAATAAATATGGAATTATTACAGAGTTTAAGAGTGCTAAGAATTTACCAGATGTAGAAAAAATAGGACTTCTTAAAACACTTCTATCAGAAAATGTTCCAATTATGATTAGGATTGGCAATGGTTATTTCCGAAGCAAAAAATACAATCCATTCCTGGGAAAAATTATTAATCATTGGATTACTTTGTGGGGTTATAATGACAAGAAAATGGTTTTTTATATTTATGATTCGGGTTTAACAAAAAATCTTTATGATGATGTTCCTATTGGAAATACCAAAAGAACTTATGATGAAATTTTAAGAGACTGGAATTTCGGAACTTGGCAGTTTTGGACATGGCATATATCACTCCAAAATTATGTGTATATAAAAATCAACAAAAAATTTAGTGCGTAAAATTATATGACTGAAACCAGAAAAACATTTCCAATCAAAGGAATGCATTGTGCTTCCTGCGTCAACCTTTTGGAGGAGGCTCTCAAAAAAGTGGCGGGGGTGTCGCAAGCTAATGTGAACTTGGCCACTGCAAAAGCTACGGTAGTTTATGATCCGCAAAAAGTAACTGATAAACATTTAGAATCAGCGGTAGCTAATGTCGGTTACCAAGCAATGATTGGTGAGGAACTGAAATCCGAAGATGAGGAACAAAAAGAAAAACAAAAAGAACTTAAGGATTTACGTACCAAGGTTGCAGTCAGTCTTGTCTTAGGAGCTTTGATTCTCTGGGGTAGTTTTCCCGGGCTTATAAATACTGCTCCGATGATTTTGCAAAACTTCTTGGTCCAGTTGCTCTTGGCGACTCCTGTGCAGTTTTGGGCGGGAGGGAGTTTTTACCGGGCAACTGTATCAGCTCTTAGACACAGGACAGCTAATATGGATACTCTTGTAGCAATCGGCGCGACCGTTGCTTATGGCTATTCGGCTTTCGTTGCGGTTTTTCCTCATATTGTTGAGAGTATCGGTATTGAGCCGTTTCCATATTTCGACGTGGCCGCCATTATCATCGGCTTAATTCTGCTTGGCCGTTATTTTGAAGCCAAAGCCAAGGCCGGCACTTCCGAGGCTATTAAAAAACTTATAGGTTTGCAGGCGAAAACCGCTCGAGTCTTTCGTCGTTTCACTCCTCAGGATAAATTATCTGAAACAGATATCCCCATTGAGCAAGTGGTTATCGGTGATATTATCCGTGTCCGGCCAGGAGAAAAAATCCCCGTTGACGGGGTAATTGAAGACGGCCAATCGAGCATTGATGAATCAATGGTAACCGGAGAGAGTATCCCAGTAGATAAATCCAGAGGTGATGCAGTGGTTGGAGCAACAATAAACAAGACCGGTAGCTTTATATTTAAAGCAACAAAAGTGGGTCAAGAAACTATGCTTGCTCGAATCATTAAGTTAGTACAGGAAGCCCAAGGGAGCAAAGCTCCAATCCAGCGGTTGGCTGATCTCGTTTCCTCTTATTTTGTGCCAATTGTCATTATGCTCGCCATTGCGACTTTTGTGGTTTGGTACGATTTTGGGCCTGATCCGGCGTTAACATTCGCCCTTCTTAATGCTGTTGCCGTCCTTATTATCGCTTGCCCCTGCGCGATGGGGCTGGCAACTCCCACCGCCATTATTGTTGGTACCGGCAAAGGAGCGGAACACGGCATTCTCATTAAGGACGCGGAGAGTTTAGAAACTGCTCATAAAATCAATACGATTATTTTCGACAAAACAGGCACCCTTACAAAAGGCAAGCCGGAGGTTACCGATATTATTGTCACAGGCGCACTTAATAAAGACGATGCATTGCGGCTTGCGGCGTCTATCGAAAAAGGGTCGGAGCATTCATTGGCGGAAAGTATTGTCAATAAGGCCGAAGGAGAAAAATTTGTCCTGAGCAAGGCCGAAGCATTCCAAGCTGTTCCCGGCCAAGGAGTGAAAGGCATTGTTGATGGCAAACGAATCGTCCTCGGCAACCGACGGTTCATAGAGAGAGAAAACGTTTCCTTAACCCAAAAACAAGCGGAAATAGAAAGACTGGAGAACGAAGGAAAAACGGTGATGATCCTTGCTGTTGACGGAAAATTGACTGCCCTGATTGCCGTTGCCGACACCTTAAAAGAAACTTCAATAGAAGGAGTTAAACAACTGCAGAAGCTCGGCGTTGAAGTTGCGATGATCACTGGGGACAACCAACGTACCGCTAAGGCTATTGCCCAAAAAGTAGGCATTACCAGAGTGCTGGCCGAGGTTTTGCCGGGTCAGAAAGAAGCCGAGGTAAAGAAAATTCAAGCCGAAGGTAAAACAGTTGCTATGGTTGGCGATGGAATAAATGATGCCCCGGCTTTAGCTTCAGCTAACATTGGCATTGCCATAGGAAGCGGAACCGACATAGCTATTGAAGCCGCCGGCATTACTTTGATTAATAAAGATTTGCGTTCAATTGCTTCGGCCATCGTTCTTTCAAAAAAGACGATGAGGACTATTAAAATGAACCTTTTCTGGGCCTTTGGTTATAATGTTATATTAATTCCTGTCGCGATGGGGATTCTCTATCCACTATTCAGCCTTCTTTTAAATCCAATCTTAGCCTCTCTGGCAATGGTTGTTAGTTCACTTTCGGTGGTTTCTAATTCCCTTCTGCTTAAAGGTAAAAAGATATAATTCAAGGTATACTCAACAACGGCTCAACGGCCGCGGCCGTTGAGCCGTTAAAAAGGCTTCCTATCCCAAACACGCACATTAATGTGCGTGTTTGGGGTTTGACCAGAGAAGTTAAAAAAGTCCCGCTCAGGACTTGAAAACACCTTAAGCGGGACTGACGACGGCCATTTTGGCCTGCTATTAAAGTCCCGCTCAGGACTTGGAAAATGTCCTAAGCGGGATAGACGGCGGCTTTTTTGGCTCGTCGTTGACGCTGATAGCAGCCGTAGCATAAACAACAGGCTTGGATGACTTTTGTCTTTCTGCACCCGGCGCACCGGCCAATCCTGCTTCGCTGGTAGCATTTGAGGCAGATTGCCTTGCCCGAGTCAGTGCGCCCATGCACCGGCTTAACCTCTCCGCAAACCGAGCAAGGTTCGTGGCGGGAAGGGTCTTTATGATAGCATTTGGGGCAGATTGCCTTGCCCGAGTCAGTAAGCCTTGCTACCGGCTTAATCTCTCCGCAAACCGAGCAAGGTTCGTGGCGGGAAGGGTCTTTGTAATAGCATTTGGGGCAGATTGCCTTGCCCGAGTCAGCGCGGACTGCCACCCGTTTAACCTTTCCGCAAGATAAGCAAGGCTCGTGATGGGAAGGGTCTTTACAATAGCAGTTGGGGCAGATTGCCTTGCCCGAGTCAGTGCGCCCATGCACCGGCTTAACCTCTCGGCAAACTGAGCAAGGCTCGTGATGGGAAGGGTCTTTGTAATAGCAGTTGGGGCAGATTGCCTTGCCCGAGTCAGCGCGGACTGCCACATGCTTGACTTTTCGGCAAACTAAGCAAGGCTCGTGATGGGAAGGGTCTTTGCGATAGCAGTTGGGACAGATTGCCTTGCCCGAGTCAGCGCGAGCTGCCACCCACTTGACCTCTCCGCAAACTGAGCAAGGCTCGTGATGGGAAGGGTCTTTGTAATAGCAGTTGGGACAGATTGCCTTGCCCGAGTCAGCGCGCGCATGCACCGGCTTGACCTTTCCGCAAACCGAGCAAGGCTCGTGATGGGAGGGGTCTTTGTAATAGCAGTTGGGGCAGATTAGCTTGTTGGACTCTCTGTTTTTATGGACAGTTTTTGGCTGTCGGCAAACTGCGCAGACGGCTGCATACTTCATAATCTCACCTCCTTTGGGCTGCGGTTGTTTTTGTTTTGTGGTTTGCTTTGGTTTTGTCAAAGAGCTTACGATCTGATCCCCATCCTACACTATTGCTTGCTTTGGGTCAAGAACGGGTAAATTTGACAAACAATGTAATTTTTAATATGATTGAGATATAGATTAGAGAAAGAAATAATTTTGTCCGTTTGAAGGCGGACATTATTTTTTATAATTTATTATAATTATTATAATTTAAGTTTAATTTACTGTTTGTTTATGGATATTAAATCTTTCCAGCGGGCTATCGACCAGATTGCCGAAATCCGGGGAGTATCAAGAGAGGTTATTTTTGAAACAATCGAGGCGGCTTTGGCTACGGCTTACAAAAAGGATTACGGCAAGAAAGGGCAGAAGATAAAAGCGAAATTCAATCCGGTATCGGGAGATGTTCATTTTTGGCAAGTCAAGATAGCGGTTGATCAGTCAATGATTTATACTCAAGAAGAAATAGAGGAACTGAAAGAAAAAAAAATATCGCCAGCCGAAGACTTTGGGGTGCCGGGGGAAGACCAGGAACATCCCAAAAAAGTTGTTTTTAATGCTGAAAAGCACATTATGATTGATGAAGCGAAAAAAACAAAATCAGATATTCAAGCGGCAGAAGAACTGGAAATCCCCTTGGCCCCAAAGCAAGATTATGGTCGGATTGCCGCCCAGACAGCCAAACAGGTTATCTTGCAGAAGATTCGGGAAGCGGAAAAAACAATTATTGCCTCTGAGTATAAGTCAAAAGAAGGCGAAATTATTTCCGGCGTTGTCCAAAGAATAGAAGGCAGCTCTGTGCTGATTGACATTGGGAAAACCTTGGGGGTTCTCAACCGCGAAGAGCAGGTTCCGGGAGAATTTTACCGGCAAGGCCAAAGGCTGAAGATTTATATTTTAAAAGTTGAAGATACGCCGAAAGGCTCACTGGTTTTGCTTAGCCGGGCTTATCCCAAGCTGGTTTCACGGCTTTTTGAATTGGAAGTCCCGGAAATTTCCTCTGGCATTGTAGTCATAAAATCAATCTCCCGCGAGCCCGGCTACCGAACGAAAATAGCCGTGGCCTCAACAGAAGAAAAAATTGATCCGATTGGAGCCTGTGTCGGCCAACGAGGCACCAGAATTATGGCCGTCATCAATGAGTTAGGAGGAGAAAAAATAGATGTTATTTTGTGGGAGGAAGATCCGGAAAAATACATTGCCAATGCCTTGTCGCCGGCCAAAATTGGCGACGTGGAAATTGAAGATAAAAATACGGCTGTTGTTTCGGTCCCAGAAGACCAGCTTTCTCTGGCAATCGGTAAAGACGGCCGGAATGTCCGGCTGGCCTCCAATTTAACAGGCTGGAAAATTGACATTAAGCCGATGACAAAAAAGGCGGCCGATTATACAGAGGAGACAGAAAGTAAAGATGAACCACAAGAGAAGGCGGAAAAACAGATAAAAGAGAAGAAAGATAAAAGAGATGAAAAAGACGATGAAAAAAATAATTAATGTAATTTGGCTCAAAACGGAAATTCAAAATTTATCCTGTTAAATCGGCTAAAGGCGGAGCAAAGCAATTTAACAGGGCGAACTTTTGATTTTTCATTTTGAGTTTGTTTTATGCTTATCATCTATTTCCCTATTATCGTTTCTCTTTTTGCCATTATTTTTGTTTTTTTCCTAATTGCCAAAATCAGAAAAGCTCCCACGGCCAAAGACAAAGCCATAGAGATCGCCAAAGCAATACAGGAAGGGTCAATGGCTTACTTAAAAAGGCAGTCTAAAACAGCGGCGGCGGTGGCCTTAGTTTTATTTTTGTCCCTCTGGGTTCTTATGGGGACAAAATTGGCCATCGGATTTTTAATTGGCGCAGTCTTATCAGGATTGTCAGGATTTATTGGGATGTTGGTTTCAACTAAGACCAATACAAGAGTGGCTGAAGGGGCAAAAAGAGGATTGGCTCACGCTTTGGATTTGTCATTTAAGGGCGGGCTGGTCACAGGGTTGTTAGTGGTCAGTTTGGCTCTACTGGCCGTGTCCGGCTTTTATTTTCTTACCAAAGATATACATTCTTTGGTGGCTTTGGGGTTTGGCGCCAGCTTGATTTCCATATTTGCCAGAGTCGGCGGGGGTATTTATACCAAAGCCGCCGATGTGGGAGCTGATTTGGTGGGCAAGGTGGAAAAAGGAATCCCCGAAGACGACCCCAGAAACCCGGCGGTCATTGCTGATCAGGTGGGAGACAACGTTGGGGATTGCGCCGGAATGGCCGCTGATATTTTTGAGACTTATTCTGTAACAATAATCGCCGTAATGATTTTAGGAGCCTTGTTGTATCCTTATGCCCCCCAGTTTGTCCTGTTGCCGTTACTTTTAGGGAGCGTTTCAATTTTAACTTCAATTATCGGCAGTTTTTTTGTTAAATTAGGTAAGAGCCAGAACATTATGGGAGCGATGTACAAAGGAGTGACTGCTTCGGTTATCTTGTCTGCGGCGGGATTTTATCTCTTAATTTCAAAAATGATGGCCGGGCAGGATATCCCGGCAAGAAACTTGTATCTTTCAACTTTAATCGGGCTTTTGATTGCAGTTGGGATGTTTGTCGTTACAGAATACTACACTTCAAAAAAATATGGCCCCGTGAAATCAATTGCCAAAGCCAGTGAAACCGGACACGCAACGAACATAATCCGGGGCATTGGGCTGGGGATGGAGTCAACGGCTTTACCCGTTCTCTTAATTGCCGCTGGAACTGTTATCAGTTTTTGGCTGGCTGGCATTTACGGAACAGCTTTAGCAGTAATGGCCATGCTTTCAATTTCGGGCATTGTGGTGGGTGTTGACGCTTACGGTCCTATTACCGACAACGCCGGCGGAATTGCCGAAATGTCTGGCATGCCAAAAGAAATCAGAGGTATTACAGACCAATTAGATGCCGTTGGCAATACGACCAAAGCCGTAACAAAAGGCTACGCCATTGCCTCGGCCGGATTAGCCGCCTTGGTTTTGTTTGCCGCCTACAGCCAGGAAGTGGTGAATTTAATGGGCTCTTTTAACGCCGTAAGTTTTACCTTAGATAATCCAAAAATTATCGCCGGCCTGCTGATTGGCGGACTCCTTCCTTATTTATTTGCCTCATTCTTGATGGGGGCGGTCGGCAAAACGGCCGGCAAGGTTGTTGAGGAAGTCCGTCGACAATTTAGAGATATCGCCGGCTTGATGGAAGGCTCGGCAAAACCGGAATACGGAAAATGCGTTGACATTGTCACCAAAGCCGCCATTAAAGAAATGATGATACCGGCTTTAATTCCGGTAGTTGCCCCAATTTTAGTTGGCTATATTTTGGGAGTGCAGGCGCTTGGAGGATTACTGATTGGCAGTATAATCACCGGTTTGTTTGTTGGCATTTCAATGACAACGGGGGGAGCGGCCTGGGACAATGCCAAAAAATACATTGAAGAAGGCCACCACGGAGGCAAAGGTTTATTCGCCCACCAAGCCGCTGTTACCGGCGACACTGTGGGGGATCCTTGTAAGGATACTGCAGGGCCAGCGATCAACCCGATGATAAAAGTATTGAATATAGTTGCCCTGTTGATTGTCGCATTTCTTGTATAATTTCAATACGCCAAACGGGTGGCGTATTGAGAAAATATACAAAATATGTCTAAAAGTTATTGGGTTATCGGAAACTCCAATAAACTTTAATCTATGAAAAATGAACAAGTGTTTTATGTAGGGCAAAAGGCCCTTATTGAAAAAGATGGGGAAGTTTTAGTTTTATCCAATTCTTTGTTTAATTGTGATTTTCCCGGTGGAAAAATTCAAGAAGGAGAAATTGAAACTATTGGCCACATCGGGTCGTTAAAATGCGAAGTGAAAGAAGAGACCGGTTTTGAAATAGAGCCTTTTGAACCGATTGCCGTTTGGTGGTTTGAATTTTCCAATAAGAACCATAAGCTTTTCGGCAAAAAAGCTTATATAGTGCTATTCAGGTCTAAATATATTTCGGGACATATTAAGCTAAGTGATGAACATAATAAATTTGAATGGGTAGATAAAAATAATTACGAAAAATTCGATAATGATAGTAATAGTTTTACTGCATTAAAAAAGTATTTCTCATCTGAAAAATAAATTTATGGCTCTTGTTTTATGTTTCAAGTAGATTATTTTTTAAAATCTTACTAAAATTTCACCAAATCGCTGTACTTGCAAAATGGACGGCCGTCAACTTTGCAAGTATATTATGGGGAGCGTATTTATTGAAAAATAAATTTATGGATAGTAATTTTGAGTTGTTTCTATACTCACTCAACTTTTTTAAAATTGATTTAAAAATGAGTGATACCCTAATTTAAAAGCTTTTAAATTAGGGTATTGCTTTAGCAAGGATAGTCCTTGCTAAACTTGTGTTTAAAATCCTTGTCCGCTTGCAACGATTTCAGCCCGCCAGACATGCTGACGCGAGTCACGCGGGCTGGCATAGCGATGCAGGCGGGCGACGTTAAACAAAATTTGATTTTTAGTGTCTTATATTGTAGAATAACAACATGTCATATAAATTTACGGCAATATATAAAAAAAGCGGGGAATGGTATTTGGGCTGGGTTGAAGAAATTCCCGGCGTTAATACTCAGGGAAAAACTCTTAAAGAAGCTAAAGAGAACTCAAAAGAGGCGCTTTTTATTAATATTGGAGACCAATCGGTTAATCAGCCAAAAAGATGCGAGTGGCAAAGTTATAAAAGAGTCGCTTTCGGTTGACTTGAAATGAAGAGAAAAGATTTGGTAAGACATATTTTAAAAAATGGCTGCGTATTTTTAAGAGAGGGCGCCGGACATAGCGTCTTTTTTAATCCAAGCGCAGGCAGATCTTCTACTGTCCCTCGTCACAATGACATTAATAACCTTTTAGCTGATAAGATTTGAAAGACTTAGGCATACAAATACCTCGCAAAAAATAAATTTATTGGGTGGAATCTTTTTAATATAATTTGGATAGCTTTCTGGATCATAGTTGTTTCTGTATTATCTCAATCTCTTGTGCTCCAAAAGGTTAAGGAAGGTGAACAGGTTGATTTTAAACAAAAACTGATTATCGCTTTCGTATGTGTAATGTTTTTCATATGGTTTTTCTTTGGAATGATTCCTTTCTTTTCTATAGACAATCTTTACTGATTTGAAGGATAAGAACAACAAGTATATTAAGATCCCGGAGGTCCCCAGTATTTCTTAAATCTTAAATCTTAAATCATAAATCATAAATCAATCACCATGACTAATTTAATTAATCAAAAATGTATGGGGCATAAGCAAATAGTAGCTCTCACGCAAAAAGAAATTAAGAATTACCTCTCTGAGTTAAAAGAGGGATGGAAACTTAAAGTCGTCAAAATTGAAAAGCTTTTCAATTTTGACGACTTTAATAAGGCGATGGAGTTTGTAAATAAAATTGCAGAGTTGGCGGAACGCGAAGGCCATCATCCGGACATCGAGATTCATTATAATAAAGTAGAAATTATTCTTTGGACTCATGCCATCGGCGGATTGTCAGAAAACGATTTTATTTTAGCCGCCAAAATAGACAATATATAACATAAAATGAAAACAGATTTAAAAAAGTTGCCAAAATCTCAAATTGAAGTTGATTTTGAATTGGATCCAGAAGAATTTTTAAAATATATTAATAAGGCCTTAGAAAATTTTAAAATCCATACAAAAATGGATGGGTTTAGGCCGGGGCAGGTGCCGTTGAAAATGGTTGAAAAGAAGGTTGGCGATGAAAATTTATTAATGGAAGCGGGAGATCTTGCAGTAAAGGAAACCTATGCTAAATTTGTAAATGAGAATAATTTAGAGCCGATTGGCCGACCGGAAGTTGAGATTTTAAAGATAGCCAAGGGTAACCCTTTTTTGTTTAAGGTGAAAATTTCGGTTTTACCGGAAATTGAATTACCCGATTACAAAAAAATTGCATCGCATATTAAAGGAAAGGAAATTTCTGTTGATGACAAAGAAGTTGAAGATGCGTTAAAATATCTGCAAAAGAGCCGAGCAAAGTTTTCACAAATTAACAGAGATGCTGAAAAAAAAGATTTTGTGGAAATCGTCTATCAGAACGAAAATATCAATAACGGGCAAGAAATAAAAGACCGATTTATTTTGGGCGAGGCGGGGTTTTTGAGGGATTTTGAGGATAATTTAATTGGGATGAAAGCCGGCCAAGAAAAAGAATTTATCGCTAAACTCCCCGACAACGGACCCAATAATCTGGAGGGTAAAGAGTCCAGTTTTAAGGTAAAAATGGTTGCGGTCCAAAAAATGGAACTGCCGGAAATTAATGATAAATTTGCCGAGGGATTGGGCGCGTTTAAGACATTGGCTGTCTTGAAGGAAAGCATTAAGGAAGGAATTACCGTAGAAAAAAATGAAGCAGAAAAGCAAAAAAAGAGGGGAGAAATTTTAAATAAGATTTCAGAAAACATCCGTTTTGATTTGCCCGAAAAAATGGTAGACTATGAACAGTCGCGGCTGATAGAAGATTTAAAAAACCGGGTAAGCGGAGGCTTTAAGACTACATTTGACGAATACTTGAAATCAATCAGAAAAACAGAGGAAGAAGTAAGAAAGTCTTTTATGGTTGAAGCTGAAAAAAATATAAAGAACTTTTTGGTTTTGAGACAGATCGGCAAATCAGAAAATGTTGAAATTCTAAATGAAGAGATAGAGAAAAAAGTTAATGAAATTATAAAAAATTACACCAAAGAAGAGGTAGAGAAAATTGACATTAACAAATTAAGAGAGTATATTAAAGATACAATATATAATGAGAAAATTTTTCAATTGCTTGAAAAGTTTTCTCATCAGTAACCAAAAACTAAATAAAAAATCGTAAGCAAATTCTAAATCCAAAATCACAAATCCAAAACATCTTTGAATTTAGAAAATTATAATTTGGTATTGTTTGTAATTTGGAATTTCATAATTAAGTGCCAATCGTACCTACTATTATAGAAAAATCACAACGCGGTGAGCGCGTCTACGACATATTTTCAAGGCTTTTAGAAGAGCGTATTGTCTTTTTGGCCGGTCCCATTACCGATTTAAACGCCAATGTGGTAATTGCCCAGATGCTTTATTTGACTTCAAGGGACCCAAAAAGAGACATAAAGCTTTATATAAACAGTCCGGGTGGTTCGGTAACGGCGGGACTGGCGATTTACGATACGATGCAGTATATCAAATGTCCTGTTTCTACTATTTGCATTGGCTTAACGGCTTCAATGGCGGCAATTATTTTGGCGGCGGGCAACAAGAATAAGAGATTTGCTCTTCCTAACGCCGAAATACTGCTTCATCAGGTGGCCGGCGGCGCTCAAGGGCAGGCGACCGAAATTGAAATAACGGCCAAGCAGATTATCAAAATTAAGGGCTCAATTAACCAGATTTTATCCAAGCACACCGGTCAGCCGATTGAACGAGTGGAAAAAGATACTGACCGAGATTTTTATATGACGGCCGAAGAAGCTAAGCAATATGGACTTATTGATGAGGTGATAACATCCGTCAAATAATTTTATAATATTGAGATAAAATTTATCGTACCAACAAAAAGAGACTCACCGTGGTTGGAGGTGAGTTTTATTGTTTTAATAGCTAGTCTTCTTTACCTTGAATTACAAAATGCAGTTTTGTCTAAAATGTTTATCTTCGGCATCTGATCGGCAAAATTTTATCAACGATGTTAGGTCTAACATCGCTTCAAAAATTTTGCCAATCACCTATCCAAAGCTAAATCATTTTATCTCAAAAAGCATTTTGTAATTCAAGGTTCTTGAACAATCCCAAAAAGAAAAATTAAAATTAAAGCGATTTTATTTAATAGGTGAAAGTCGAATATATAAAATAATTACTTAAAAAATATGGAAAATTTAATGTTGTTAACTTTAGGAGGATTCTTACTTTTATCGGCCGGCTGCATTTCAGGTTATTATACCCGCCAGTCCATCGCCAAGAAAAAAGCTGGTTCATTAGAAGCAAAGCTGCAAAAGAGAGTTAACGAGGTAAAAGAAGAAACTTCCGACTTAATTAAGAAGTCAAAAACCGAAGCCGCCGCCTTTGCTGAAAAGGCCCAAAAAGACATTGACCAAAGAAGAAGAGAATTTTTAAAAGCGGAGCAAGTTTTGTTGGATAGAGAAAAGATTCTTGACGGAAGAATAGAAACATTTGATAAAAAAGAATTAGAAATTCAAAACAGGGCAGAAAAACTAAAATCAGTAAAAGAGGAACTAGAAAAGATGAGGATTGAATCAGAAAAAATGCTGGAAAAAAGCGCCGGTTTGTCAAGAGAAGACGCTAAAAAAGAATTGATGGCTCTTGTACAAGCAGACTACCAAAAAGATATTATAGATAAAATCAAAAAAATAGAGGCGTATGGCAAAGAAGTTCTGCAAACGCGGGCCCGAGAAATTGTAACACTGGCAATTCAAAAATGCGCTATTCCCCACACCCAAGAAATAAGCACAACCACAATTGCCCTGCCCAACGAGGATGTCAAAGGGAGAATCATCGGCAAAGAGGGTAGGAATATTAAAACATTTGAGAAATTGACCGGAGTTGAATTGATCCTTGATGAAGCTCCCGATTCAGTCATAATTTCTTGTTTCAACCCTGTTCGCCGTCAAATCGCCAAAATAGCTCTTGAGAAGTTAATTCAGGACGGCCGGATTCAACCGGCAAAAATTGAAGAGAAAGTTGCCGAAGCTACAACAGAAATTTCAAAAGTTATAAAAGAAGCTGGTGAAAAAGCCATTTACGATATGGGGATTTTGGGTGTCAACGATAAGTTAGTTCAAATTTTAGGACGGTTATATTACCGCACCAGCTACGGTCAGAATGTCTTACTCCATTCAATGGAGGTTGGTCTAATCGCCGAAACCATTGCCGATGAATTGAAAGCCAACAGCCAGGTGGCAAAACGGGCCGGCCTTTTCCATGACATTGGTAAATCTATTGATCAGCAAATTCAGGGCTCCCACATTGAAATCGGTATTAAGATTTTAGAAAAGTTTGGCGAATCAGAAGCTGTAATTCATGCCATGAGAGCCCATCATAATGATTACCCGGCAGACACTTTGGAGGCAGTTATTGTGACGGTGGCCGATTCAATTTCCGGGTCACGGCCCGGAGCAAGAAAAGATACGTTGGAAAATTATCTTCAGAGGCTGAAGGCTTTGGAGGATATTGCCAATAAGTTTGACGGAGTGGAAAAAACTTACGCTATCCAGGCTGGCAGAGAAATCCGTGTCTTTGTCAAATCAGATAAAATTGATGATTTAGGGGTTCACAAAATTGCAAAACAGATTGCTAAAAATATTGAAGAGGAATTAAAATATCCAGGAGAAATAAAAGTGACTGTAATTCGAGAAAATAGAATTGTTGAGTACGCTCGATAGAACTTAAAAAATAGAAAATAGAATTAAAAAAACCGCCTCTCAACTTCACTCGGGGCGGTTTTTGTTTGTTTGGGGAGATCGATGGGACTTGTCCCGACTTTGTCGAGGGTCCTCGATGAAATCGGGACACCCGTAATTTTAAAGTGGGTAGCCGAGGAGAATTGCACTCCCGCTAACACTGCCACAGAGTGTTGTGCTGCTACTACACCACGGCCACCATAAAATTATTTGTGCTCCCGAGAGGAGTTGAACCTCTACTCTTGGCCTTAGAAGAGCCCTGCTTTATCCAGTTAAGCTACGGGAGCAGGATATTCATATTTTATATTTAATTTTTCTAAAAAACCTATTCTCCAGCCCTTAATTTTCCTAAATAAATCTTTATTAGATATATTTATAGCGCAGGTTCCATTATATAATTTGTTTTTCCTATGTCTTAAAGAAGTTGGTTTTATTTGGGTTTTATGCAATTGAGAAAGTGGGATTTTGGCGATCTTCGACCAGAAACTTAAAACATCTTTTTTGCAATGAAGAGAATGAATATGAAGATCGACTCTAAATTTTTCTTCCGCAATTTCGCGTATTTCTCTAAACCATTTCATCATAAATTCTATCATTGCCGGATCCGAATTGGTAAATCTTATAACTTCGTGGCTTTTTGTTCCTTCTGCCCAATATAGCATTAAACCCGATAAAAATAAAGGATTTTTTGAAAGACGCGGTATTTCTTTTTTTGCTTCAGTAATTATTTTTTCTGTTTTTACAATATTCTACCTTGACTTACAGTAGAAAAAATAATAGATTTACTATACAAATATCGGAGTATTATACAGTGACAGTACATACGTTTCTTGTTCGCTAAAATTTCACGGGGTATGGTGTAACGGCAGCACGAGTCCTTTGGGAGGATTTAGTCTCGGTTCAAATCCGAGTACCCCGAAAGGAAAAATTTAGGCGGGCAGAGGAGTGTTTGTCTGAATTTGATTTTCATTGCCCAAAAAGTTTTTTTATTTTGTAATTTGATATCCAATATCTTGTGTGTTGAGGTATGATTGCGATAAAATACAGTTGCCGATTACTATTATGGTAAAACCATCTTCCAAAAATTGAGGTTTCACATTGGTTGAAGTTTTAGTTGTAATTTCTATTATTGGAATTCTTGCCAGTATCGTTGTGGCGGGTCTGACTAGTGTTCAGATGAGAACCCGCGATACGCGGCGTATTGCCGATCTTAAACAAATCCAAATTGCTTCGGAACTTTTTTATGATGCTAATGGATATTATCCTCAATCTAATTGTGGCTGGGATTGCAATGAGTACCGATATAGTTATGATAATTCTTGGGATTCTTTTGCCGCTGACCTTGCCCCTTACATTGGAACTTTACCCAAGGACCCGGTTAATTCAAACTGTGGGCCATGGTATGATAATTGTTATTCCTATGTCTACGGAAACGTCAGACGCAATACTCAACGAGAACAGTACGACTTAACAGCCCAGCTTAAACACCAAAACCATCCCCAAAGATGCGGCCTGAGAGAATAGAAGTTTTATTTTGACAATAGATACTGGTGCACTGCTTTTGGCGGTAACTACTCTAATTATATTTATGAAGCTTCTTCGAATTAGTTTATACAGCGATAAAACAAGTAACCGGCAGATTGACTAATCGTCAAAACATAATAGTATATCCAACAGAGAACATTGGAAATAAGATTACGGAAAAAACCCCATTTTGGAAAAAAAATTAGAAAAAAGATTGTTCTCGGTATAAAAAGAAAACTACAAAAGGCTGTTTGTGTTTATACGGCCTTATTTTTTTGTTTCTCTCCGGGTCGCTATCTAAAATAATCTGTCTTCGGCCCAATTCTTACAATCATAATATATCAAAAAACGGATCAAGAACGACCTAAAATTTTATCGGAGAATAGTGTAACGGCAGCACGAGTCCTTCGGGAGGATTTAGTCTGGGTTCAAATCCCAGTTCTCCGACAAAATGTTCTTTAATATTTGAACCCTCCTATATTGTTTGGTATAATACAGTCGTGAGTATAAATTTAGTAATTATGAAAAAGCTGAGTCTAAAAGAAAAGGCCATACATTATAGAGAAAAGGGTTATTCTTATAATATGATTTGTGAGAAGTTAAATTTAGGAAAGAGCACGGTGGCCAATTGGACAAGTGGCATATCGTATATTCCCAACAAAGAAGTTATTAAAAGAGTGGGGTTAGCAAAATTAAAATCTTCCTTATTTAAGCAAAATCAGAAAATGGCGGAGGTGATAGAAATGAAAAATTTAGCTGCAAAGGAACTGGGAAAATTTACAAAAAGAGATTTATGGCTTTTGGGTATAGGTTTATATCTGGGAGAGGGAACAAAATCTTTTGAGTTTGTTAGAATAGTAAATTCTAATCCCCAGATAATTAAAATTGCGATGAAATGGTTTAGACGGGTATGTAGATTAGAAGATGAAAATTTCAACCCCACGATTCATACATATCCAGATAATAATATCAAGAAAACTATGAATTATTGGTCAAAAGTAACTGGAATTAATAAAAAACAATTTGGTAAAACGCAAATAGATAGAAGAATTAATAAGGTTACAGTTAAAAAGAAATCATTGCCTTATGGTACACTACACTTACACATTAAAAGTTGTGGTAAGAAAGAACTTGGGAGGAGATTGCATAGGAGAATAATGGGTTGGATAGATTCATCATTAGAACAAATAAATGCGGGTATGGTATAACGGCATTACGACAGGTTTCCATCCTGTCGACAGGGGTTCGACTCCCCTTACCCGCTCAATTTTTTTAAGTTCTTTTTGATATAAAAAAATGAATATATAGGGTATCTCCAAGAGACGTTAAAACAATAAAACAAGCCAAATGAATGGCTAAAATAGCTATTTTAGCCATTCATTTGGGAGGTTAAAAGGGCCAAAAAAGACGAGAAACAAGGTTTTCTCACGGCTCAATCATTGATTGATCCGCGAGAAAAGCCC
>Ga0213870_1000230_pt1 | contig 29514 bp, 28 predicted proteins | sample WICALVC2017_Meta_FD_160119 | JGI IMG/M metagenome (GOLD analysis project Ga0213870, IMG submission 160119) | Freshwater microbial communities from subterranean cave lake in Wind Cave National Park, South Dakota, United States - WICALVC2017 | ecosystem: Environmental > Aquatic > Deep subsurface >... | reverse complement strand
TACCTTATATGATTGAAGGGGCAACGGGGGGGGCGGGTCAGTGTGGAGAAATAACAGTATCTAATACATTGTACCCTAGTTGTGCTGTCACTGTTTATGATTGTTGGGGTGGTAACCCTTCTAGAAAACAGATTGATCTTAATCAGTGTACTGACGCTACTATACCACAACCAAAGACTGGTAGTATAATATGTAAGAGAACTGATGGTGGATATGTAGACTTCTGCAAAGTATGGACAAAAATATATCCAATAAAAATACTCTACTAAGAATTACCATCACCAAGGACCGCCCTATGTAGTACATAGGGCGGTCCTTGGAATTTTGTAGCTCATTTTGAGTAGGTTTTGATCCGGGATCCAGTCATTTAAATCCAGATTCTGGGTCAAGCCCGGAATGACAGAACCATAAGAACATTTTTAGTAGGGTATGAATACTTCCATAGATTTTAATTGGCAAATTTATTATTTAGTGTATAATCTAACATATGAATACTCTTGATGTTAAAAAAATTAATATAGTTACTAAAATGGAAGATTTAGAAAAATGAATAACTGACACTATAAATTCTTGGACTAATGAGCGGGTGAGGAAATTAACATGCTATGATTGGATAGAGGAGAAAGTCGGAGTGGTTAATTAGGGATGATATAAGTTCTCAGTTATTCAGAAGCAGGAGATACACTTTTGTTTACGAACCTTTTTATATCTTAGAATACCGGAGGTTTTTTAAAACCATTTCACTATTTTTAGGGAGATACTTGGTTGAAGATTTGTATGTATCAAGTTCATAGTTAAGATTTTGTTTTTGAAATTCCTTAATGTACTCAACAAAACCTATCTTTTTTGAGTCTATTGTCAAACGACTATTTAATACATTAAATCTTTCTTCTACTTTTTTTAAATATATTTTATCATTAAAATAATCTCTAAGCGCTTTAATCTTTTCCCAATAAGAATCCCTTCCTGAGTATCGCTCCATTGCTGTTTCAATTGGGCCAATGCCATCTCTACTTGATCCCGCCATGTGGAATGCGATCATCCGAGCTGCCGCATCAATATTTATAACAGGATGGAAACGATCATCATAGTCAATGAGTTTTTTAATATCATTATTTTCTTCTCTAACAAGTTCCTTTAAATCACTTCCGTGATTAAACTTATTTCCCCCCTCATCTGTACAGCTATACTTACTCTTACCATCACAGACTAGAGCATTACAGTCTTTATATGTTCTTAGACCATACTCCATTGCCGTCATTCCTTGCATATGACACAATCCTACCCCCCCATCACCAAGCGCATTAAGTAGGGGATTGTATCCATAGGTCTCTTGAGCAACCATAGCCAGTAATGTATTGTGGGGAAGATTATATTTTACCTCTGCGGCCTCAGTTATATTTTGATATCGAAGTGAGCGAATGATTCTGCCATCTAAAATATCCATATTACTCCCCTCTAAATATCCTGATTTATTTAATTTACCCATCAAGACCAACCCTTCAACAATTGGCTCTTTCCATAGCTTTACATAACATAAATCTGGACGCAACTTCTTTAAAAGATGGCGTTCAATAGGTATTCGTGATATTTCCTGCTCTTCTATATCACTAAAAATTTTTTGACCCAACAGTGCCGCCACAATGCCTCCAGCACCTATTAACAAGGCATTTTTAATAAATTTTCTCCTACCCGGGTTCTCTGGTCCATCATTCTGATCCCTTTTATATCTATTGGGGGTAAAATTATTGTTAAGATTATTTTCAAAACTCATAAACGGCGTAGCGCTGGTGTAGTAATAAGAGTAATCTCTTGTTACTACCAAGCTGAGATTAAAAAGTGAATACAGGGAACATATTTAAAGACAGAGAGCAGCGGCTCGAGTCGGGGGTGGCAGAATTTTTCAGTAGAAAAATATCGATGACCTTTATATTGTACATAGTTATATATCTTAGAATAAAGCTTATACAATAAGTTTATTATATCAATTCTTATAAAAATGTCTATCAAAAGTTCTATAAATAATTCTGATTTTTATCTAAAAAAATAATAGAATTTATTCTCAACTCTTCACTTTTCATTTTTTACTGCTTTATTGCACTCTTAATAACCAATGCCACCCCCATATCAAGTGGTAATGGTAATAATTGCTCAGCTGTTGGATTTTTTACATACCCCGCAAGTCCTTCTGCGCTATCAAGAAACATTTTTTCAGTAAATTGTTTTATGTGATTATCAAGAGCACCCCGAAAAATACCAGGGAAAGCAAGTGAATTATTAATTTGATTAGGGAAATCTGAACGGCCAGTGGCTATAATAAAAGCTCCAGCAGCTTTTGCAACATCGGGCATAATTTCTGGTACCGGATTTGCCATTGCAAAAATGATTGGATCTTTTGCCATACTCCGCACCATATCGCTGGTTAAAATATTTCCCATTGAAAGCCCAATAAAAATATCTGAATCCATAAGAATCTCTGTAAGTATCCCCTTCCGATTATTATAATTTGTAATTTGTGCTAATTTTTCTTTATCTGAATTCATATTCCCCCGCCCTTGATAAATTGCTCCGTGGGAATCACTAACGATGAGATTTTTAAAACCATACAAAATAAGTAATTTTGCAACTGCTGTTCCCGCTGCCCCTGCGCCACTAAGTACTACCCGAACAGTTTCTTTGGTACCACCCCGCACCTTGAGAGCGTTAATGAGGCCCGCTAAAACAACTACTGCTGTCCCCTGTTGATCATCATGCATTACCGGTATATCCAGTTCATTCCGTAATCTTTTTTCAATTTCAAAACAACGGGGTGCTGAAATATCCTCAAGATTAATTGCTCCAAACATTGGTGCAATATTTTTTACTAATGAAATAATATCTTCGGTATTTTGTGTATTCACACAAATTGGAAATGCATCAATACCTGCTAATTTTTTAAATAAAACTGCCTTCCCTTCCATTACCGGAATTGCCGCATGGGCCCCCAAATTTCCAAGCCCCAAAATCGCTGACCCATCAGACACAATAGCAACCATATTCCCCTTTGCAGTATATTCATATGCAAGCATTTTATCGCGGCCAATTGCACGCGAAACTTCAGCTACTCCGGGTGTATAGACAAGCGCAAGCTCCTCCTTGTTGGTCACCGGCACCTTACTTACCAGCTCAATTTTACCCTTATATTTTTTATGGAGATTGAGGGATTGTGTGTAAATGTCGTCCATAGCTTTAATAAGATTTAAAATTTTAAATGTAACCACCCCAATCCCTAACGTCATGTTATTCTAATATAACCAAGATATAAAATCAAAGCCCCGCATTGCATCACCTAAAACCACCCCCTAGCCCATTGATTGCATCATATAATAAAGACGACGAAATTCATTAAAATTCATGATATTTTTGGTACGTATTAGTTACGTAACCAAATGTATTATGAATATTATAATGGACAGAAGAGCAAAAAATCAATATATAGAAATAATCAGGGAGCGTTATTTAAAAGCAGGAAAAAAAGAAAAGGGGGAAATTCTGGATGAGTAGTGTCGAAATACAGGACAAGAAAGAAAATATGTTGGTAAGAAATTTCTCTACAAGGCTGGAATCAAAGACAAACGAGAACAAAGAAAAGCTCGGGAAGAAATCTATGATGGCAGTGCTCGGGTACCACTAACAGCACTATGGAAAATCTTTGATTTTCCATGTGGGAAAAGACTACGCTCTATTCTTAAAACAGAAATTGATCGATTAATTAGTTTTGGAGAAATTGTTTGCTCTGTGGAAATAGTAAATAAACTCAAGAAGATTTCATCAGCTGAAATTGATCGTTCACTAAAACATGAAAAAGAAGTTCTACGCTTAGCAAATAAGTACCCAAAGAAACGGGATCAATTACTTTGTTCCAAAGTACCCACAAAAACATCAGCAGAGATGTTACGCGATAGTCCCGGAAGATTACAAATTGATTGTGTGGAACATTGTGGTATGAATACCGCTGGGCAATACATAAATTCCCTTTCTATTGTTGATATTTTCTCTGGTTGGTGGGAAGGTGATGGTATCATAGGAAACGGGCAAGAACGGGCCCTAATAGCTATAGATGAAACTCATATAAGATGACCATTCACATGGCTAGAGATGCATCCTGATAATGGAGGGAATAGTATGAACTATTCGGTCTATGCCTATGCTGATAAAAACAAGATTGAATTTTCCCGCTCACGGCCGTACAAGAAAAATGATCATTGTTTTGTAGAACAGAAGAATTCAACTCATGTAAGAAACGTAGTCGGTTACTTACGATATGATACAGAAGAAAAGCGTTTAATTGTGATTACTCTAGATCAAAAAGAAGAGTTAAAGAAAATTTACAAAACATTAAACCCAGCTGAACTAAAAAGAAAAATAGATGAAAAATTAAAACAATTATATAGAGCGTATAAAAAGAAAGCTGGCTTACTTGTCGAAAAAAGCCAAATTATTAGTAAAAAAATGCTCACAACTAACGTGTGATAGTATATGATGCATCCATAGGGACTACTGGGTTATTATTATGTGATGCAACATGTGCCCCAATCCCGCCCAAAACAAAAAGTGTAGCAAATGAAAAATTCCTCCCCAAACTACTCCTTTTCCATTTGCTCCTCTTTTTGTTTTGGGGAAATCTTTGTGGGCAACCAAACAATAAGCCATGCATTGAAAAAATCTACGATTTTTGCTATGATTGTTTTGTGAGCAAAGAAAGTAATGGCTCATATTTCTATACTATCAAAAATAGCATATTATGGCAACCATATCAGAAAATATAAAACGAATACGAGCAAAGCAAGGTTTAACGCAGGATGACTTGGCAAAAAAGGCCGATATTAAATACTCTACTCTTACCAAAATTGAGGGTGGTGTTGTTACCAAGCCGAGCGTTCAAACAATCCAAAAAATCGCCAAGTCGTTAGGCGTTCCAATGGAGGAATTATTAAAATAACGTTAAAAGTTTATGGTCAGAAGTAATTATGGCAAAATCAAATATTAAAAGTGCTCTTAAAACTGCAAAGGAAAACGTTCGTAAGGAAAATCCAGACATGCCAATGCGGTTAAAATTTGAAGTCTCCGATAAAGAAACAATCGAAAAATTACTGACAATCACCGATTTAACTGAGCCGACGCAGGAAGGTCTAGAAAGAAATATTATTGGTAAGATTTTTGATAATTTGATGAAAGGTTTGGCTGATGCTAATTTCCTAAACATCCAAGTTGTGAGGGGAAATCCCACTGTTTCTGTGGAAGATAATTTTAATAGTTTATTGTTTACACCAGGTAATCCAGGTAGATCATCTACTTATACGAGATATACGGATGATGACCATGTTTTAAGAACACATACATCAGCATTAATACCTTCAACTTTTAGAGATCTAGCAAAAAATTCCATAGATGTTGTTACGTTAGTTTTACCAGGACTCACATACAGAAGGGACGTTATTGACCCACGTCACTTAGACGTTTTTCATCAGATTGATGTTTGGACACTTCAAAAAAATGAAACACATGGAGAAGTTACCAGAAAAGAACTCTTGGCTTTAGGAAAGGTTGTTTTTGATGCTGCATGCCCTGGTGCAGAAATGATTGTTTACGAAGCCAAACACCCATATACAGTAGAAGGTATCGAAGTTTATGCAAAAGTTGACGGAAAGGAAATTGAAGTTTTTGAAGCAGGTTTGGTACATCCTATGGTTATGAAAGACTCTGGAATTGATCCGGGACAGTATTCTGGTCTTGCACTGGGCATGGGTGTAGAGAGACTTATCATGGCAAGAAAAAACCTGCCTGATATTAGATTGATTAGATCCACAGATCCAAGAATTGTCGCTCAAATGACAAACCTAGAAAAGTTCAAGCAAGTCTCAAATCAACCTGCAATGAATCGTGATATGTCATATTGTGTTGACAAGGATGATACAGAGGAAGATATTTGTGAAAACATTAAAAATGTTTTTGGAGAAAACGCAGATCTGCTAGAAGAGGTAAAAATACTAACTAGGACTAGTTATAATAATCTAGAACCAATTGCCAAACAAAGATTGGGCGCAAAATCAAATCAGGACAATGTACTGATAAGAATAACTTTGAGACATCCAGATAAAACATTAACAAAACAAGAGTCAGCTAAACTATACGATGAGGCCTATCCTAAACTACACCAAGGAGACACAAGTGGTTATATAGTAAAAAAATAGTTATCAACGACAGCAACTTTTATATGAAAAAGCACTTAGTAATCGTTGGTTTTGATGACATCGTAGCCGACAAATATATGGACACCATATACCAGGCCATCACAGATAGTCATATTGATGGTTATTCAGTAATCGATCTTTTTTCTAATCAGGAATGGATAGAAAAAAAATTACAACAAGTAAAAGTTCAACCAGAAATAAAATATTACATTAAATCCGTAAAAGAAAAAAATAAATGGGCGGACATTAAAGACTTTAAACCTTTTTTTGATGAAATGATAGATAAAAAAGGAGAAATAATGGTTTATATAGCTGCCGAACTTAAGGCGCATGAAGAGTATCTGCAATATTGTGTAGAGAATGATATTGACTCTCTTACTGAGAAGCCAATTTTTTCACCAATGGAAAATGGAAAATTTGAACCTTCGTTAATTGATAAGAAAATGAAGTATTTTTTATCTCTTGCACAAAAAAGTTCGGCAAAACACTCTATTACATCTTTAGCTAGGTACCATTCGATTTATAATGGTGAAGTGATAAATAAGATTAAAGAACGCATAATAAAGTATAATACTCCAATTACATCGCTACATCTTCGTTTTGCAGCAGGGGTTTGGAATACACATGTTGAATACGAAGACAGAGAAGATCATCCATATAAATATGGTTACGGAATGTTAATGCATGGAGCATATCATTATGTCGATGTTATCACACAGCTTTTATTGCTCAATTATTCTATATTCCCAAACGATACGCTACAACTCACATTAAGTTCCTACGGAGGGTTTCCATCAGATCAGAATGACAGGATTTCGAAAAAATACAGCGCATCATTTGATGATAACAAGCAAAACTGGTCTGATAAAATTGAAAATAAAACAGATTATGGTGAGACTGATATTGTTACTTCATTTCAGCTTTTTAACGTTACAACAAACAAAGTTATAACTCTAGGGACTATATCATTCGAACAAACAACCCCTTCAGTTCGTACTTGGAAGGATATACCGCCAGAAATCTATAATAAAAATGGAAGGACGGCCTGTACTGATTTGGAGGTTCAATTATCTACACTTTTTACTTTAAATTTGAAGTGTTTTGATTTACCTACTAAGGGTGAAATTGACAACATTAAAGCATTTGCAAGAATTGAAACTAGAGCAAACGCACCCTTACTTCCCGATGAAGAATTTTATACTAAAAATAAATTTTACGATGTATCACATAATGTCAGTAACCGTAAACTTATTGGAAACTGGCTTGCGAGTGTAGAAGAGAAAAGTACATTGCAGGACCATTTTGTTGTTATGAAAATCTTACAGAGTTTGTCCGAATCCATAAGAAATCCAGGCTATCCAGTAAGTTTTAGTTTAACCGAATATGCAAATGCAAAAGGTAATACAAAAGCATAATAATGATGATGTTGATTCTTTTAAATCACTTCATCTTCCTTAAGACTAGTAAAGTGAGCTATGAGCTTTTCTTTATCTTCAAGTGATGGCACACTTATTCGGAACGCATCCTGTAATAATTGACTACTATTTTTAAAATAATCAACCTCCCCTACAAATATATTTTTTGATGCTAAATAATTCATTATTTCTCTCTTTTTGGCAGATTTTACAATAAAGAAATTTGTATCAGATGAGTAACATTTCAAACCTATTTCCCTCAAAAACAAAATTAATTCGTCTCTAGTTTGTTTTGTAATTTCAATCTGTTCATCAAAATGGGATATATTTTTTAAAATTACCTTTAGGCAATGTAAAGCAAAGTGACTAATTGGCCAAAACATCCTCCTTGCGTCATCAAGTTTTTTGATTATATTTGGAGATGCGATAAGATATCCAAGGCGAACTCCTGCCAGACCATATTCTTTTGAAAATGATCGTAGAATTATTAAGTTATCGAATTTTTTAGCTAATTCATTGCAAGATATACCCGAAAATTTTGAATATACCTCGTCAACAATAACTAAGGTTTTAAATTTCTGAGCATGAATAATAATTTTTTTTAAATCAGCTTCATCAATTGTGCAACCCAGTGGATTACTAGGATTACATAGCATTAAACATTTAATATCTGCATTAATACTTGAAAGTATTTTTTCAACAGGAGCAATATATTCATCTTGATGCTCCTCATATTTAATTACTATTGGTTTTAAGCCGATATATTCAAGAGCATAATCAAAAGCAACAAAGGCTGGAGACAGAAGTATCACCTTATCAACTGGCTTAAACAAGTTCATTATTATTAACCTGATTGCTTGTTCTGAGCCATGACATGTAAGTATTTTTTCAACTGGATGACCTGAGTGTTGGGCTATTAACTCCGTTAGCTCTTGAATGTTGGGATAAGTAGTTACAACTTTTTCGTCAAAAGATTTTAATTCCGATAGTATTTTTTCATTCAGAAAGAAGTAACTTTCATTTTTGTCTAGATAAATTTTTTTATTAGTTGGATTCTTCATAAATTTATTTGAGAGGGTGTTTTTCCTCTTGATAGTTACTTTGTCCACTACTGAAGTTAAAGTCCGTATCTATTTCTTTTTTTAATTTCTTTAGAAAATTTATAAATTCTTCGTTACTTTCTAGTGAAGAGAATGGTGACATAGTAAAAGTCTTTAGAGATGTGAGTGGAACCTGTTGTGATCCTGTTGCATTACTCGGAATTTTATCGATATAGTAAGGATTTCCTAGTTTATTTAATCTCTCAATAAAGGCAGAGGCATATTCATTTCTTACTTTTATTTCAGAGTCAAAGTTGTCAAAATGTACATTTTCTGGAACTTTCGGAAGGAATAAAGAAGCTGTTCCCTGGCATGTTGTATTTACAAGTTCAAATTCTTTACTTATATTGAGCAATTCACTTAAATTCACTGCAACTTCTGTGAGGTGAGCAATTATTTTTTGGAAACCTTCAACTCCTAATGTGTTAAGGGCGATATAGGCAGTGTTTGGACCGTCAGCAGGTCGAGAATTTTCCATTGAGTAGAAGAACGGCCAGTTAAAAATATCTTTTCGTTTTTCAGAAAAATTCCTAGCATCTTTCAACATAAAAACACTTGAAATATATGGACAAAAACCCATTTTATGGAAATCAATTCCAAATGAATCTGCTTGGTTAATATACTTAAGGTCATCAAGCACTCCTTTGATTCTACTTTTCGCTGATAAAGAAATTCCTAATTCGTTCTTATCAAAATCATAGTCTTTAAAAAACAACCATGGGAAACCGACAACCGCATCAACGTGAACATGAGGTATATATTCCATTGCAAATTCCCTAACAAGCGAGTCACGCAATTTAATGACACAATCAATTGGGTCAACCATCATATCGTTCGTTGTGCCTCCAGAAATGATGATTGCAGCAATTTTCTTGCTGTGTGTCACACAAGATCTCATCGTCTCTTCTAGTTGCACTAAATCTATCTTTGTATTTTGGTCTGCTCCAAGTCTAATAACATTAGATGAGCCGATCCCAAGCCATTCTGCATCAGATATATGGGACGGATGTCCTGCTTCAGTAGAAATTACAACAACATCATCTTTAATACCATGTTTGGAAGAATTTGGTGAACAACGGGTAAGTCCTAATTTAATAGCATACATAGTAGTTGCTTTTCCACCCCAAGTAAAAATTCCACCTGCACTCAATTCGTCCCATCCAACATATCTTGCAATAGCTTTTATAACTTTCTGCTCCGTATTTAAGCTGTTTCCAGAGGCTGTGTGTAAGGCTAGGTTAGGATTATATAATGACGTAAGAAATTTTGTTGCAATTGTGGTTTGTAATGGTGGTGGTGCTGCATTGTAGATTGTTCTGGGTGAATGCCAGCGTGGTGTACCTTGAAATAATTTTGAAATAAGCGACTTGATTTTTTCTCTAGGAACTCCTTGATTTGGAATTGAGAAACTATAAATTGAATGCTCATTTTCTTCAGTATGAGTAGCTAAAGTACTTTTATCGAAATCTGTAATACTAAGATTTTCATCGTGAACATCTAGTACCAAAGAGAGAATATCTTTTATATCATCGTCTTTAGGATGAACAAATGATTCTTCAATAAATTCCGTAATTTTTTTCATACATTTTATAAATACTAAATCTTTTTTAAGTCCTTAAATTTAAAGGGGTTTATTTTTTCGTCCTTCAAATACTTTTCAATACAGTACATTAATATCGCTCTACGGAATCGCCATTTGGTATCATCTCCACTTTTTATTGATTGTTGTTTTTCGTGTGCAGTAGACCAAATTGCTTTAAATAAAATAAAATCATTTTGAAATTCAAGTAGCCTAGTAAGTCCATATCTACTAGATACCGTATTTAAAACATCAACAAGATATTCATTTTGAAGTAGATCAAAATGAAATTTAGCACAAAATTCGTCAGAACTATTTTTATACATCCAAAAATTTTCCACTGTACATGCATTAAAAACGTCTAGACCTATCGGTGCAATAGAGCAAAATTCAAAATCTATAACACCGTTGTCTAAAATATTTCGTGCTGCAAAATCTCCATGACTGTAAGCAAAAGGTAATGTTCGAAGACTTTGATCTAATTTATCTAATACAGAATTGATTTTAGACACATCAAGGTCGTCGTTCTCTTGAATTACATTTTCTGACATTACTTCTTTTCTTATGTCAAAATCAATTGGAACAGGAAGCTGGTTCTTTAATTGTGCTTCAAAATAAGATGCAATTGCACTACAAAACAATTTGAATTTTTGGTCTTCAATATTTTTTGTAAAAACGTCCCCATAGGTTTTTTCACCAAGGGAAGATTCGAGTAAATATGAAAATCTTCCCAAATTGCCAGTCTTTAAAATCGGTGCAACTGGATAGCCTAATTTATATAATTTTGACTGGATATCGATAACTTTTTGAATTTTTTCAGGACTACCGAAATGGAGATAGTTTTTACCATCTGGACTCTTAAATATATAAGTTTCTTGATATTCTCGAGCTTTAACAAATGACCATCCTTTTGATTCTAGGTGTTGGATGCTTTCTTTAATTACTTTAGCACACTTTATATTTTCTGATATAGTTGCCATAATATGCTATTTTTGATAGTATAGAAATATGAGCTATTACTTTCTTTGCTCACAAAACAATCATAGCAAAAATCGTAGATTTTTTCAAAGCCCCGCATTGCATCACATAAAACCACCCCCTAGCCCAATGTTTGGAATACTACCGTTAGCTTCATTCCAAACATGTTCAATAGGATTCTTATCTGGTGCATACGGTGATAAGGCAATTAAATGTACTCGTTCAAGTAGTCCGTCTTTTTTAAGAGAATTTTGAATCTCCGTACCTCTATGAAACGGTGCGTTGTCCCCGATGATTCAGATTTTTTTATTGGAATATTTTTTTAAAAAAGATGGTACTACGTTTAAAATTTCTTCTTGATTTTGCCACGGCATATCATAGGTATGACATACAAGTAATTTTTGATTGAGGAAACCAATAGAGCTCTGACTCTCTCGTTCCCTAGTAACCGTAATGATTGTTCGTTCTCCTTTTTTTAACCAGGCTCGTCTCGTGAGTGCTTCTCGTTCAATCCGTACTTCATCAGAAGTAACTACTTCTCATTCAGGATTAGTTAATAAAGGGCTGATTTCATTAGCTATTTCTGTCATCCTCTTTTTAATAGCTGGGTCATTTCTTTTCAGGTCAAATGTGTCAGGGTATTTAAAAGATAGGTCACTAAATTTGAGTAGAACGTGATACGATGAAATTGACTCATAGATACTATTAAATGTGGCTTTACCATATTTTTTTAATAGCGGGACATCCCAAAATTCTTTAGGTAACGCGTATTCAGATGGTGGTTTTTTTAATATTTCTTGTAGTTCCTTTTGTTGCTCCTTAGATAATTTATTAGCATTTTCATTATCTTTATGACCAGTAAAGATACGAGCCATCCGACGACGTTCCCAATGCGTTAACCAACCACTAACGGTAATTCTATTTCTCGAAACAATATCACCACTATCTGCAAATTTCATACCGTTATTTCTCATCAATAGTGCTTGGCACGTATAACGGATTACTATCAGTGGGGTTGTTTTGAAATATTCTTTAAGTAAACACTGCACATCTTCAGAAATTTTTTGGTTAATCATATAAACCCATTATATCAAAATGTTAGGTTTTATTTTGGGGGGGCTATATTTGTTTTGCGGTTACTATATTAAGTGATAAAATAAAATTATGGTAATAATTGAAGCATCTATCAGAAAATTCCCAGACATAGAAGAAATAGTCAAAAGTGAGTTTAGTTTAAGTCTTGAACAAGGTACGAAAGATACCGTACAGCTTAATCCAGTCGAAAGATTGAATTCTATTACTAAAGTTTGGGATACTTGTAAAAATAAAATAGGAAATCCAGCTCTGGCTCTTGATGTCGGTAGCGGTTTTGGATATGGCACAGTTTTCCTCGAATCGCAAAATATAAAAACAATTGGTATTGAAAATGTCGGCAAGAAAATCAAACAAGGTCAAGAATTATTTCGTCTTATTGGTCTAGATATTCCAGACATAAATAAATTAGATTTTTCAAAACACCCCGCTTTTTATGAGGGCGATATCAATGCAATCAACGATGATATACAAGTCGACCTTATCACACTTTTTTATCTTAGTTTGGAGATGGTTTCTAGAATGAAAACTTTTGAAACACTGCAAAAGTTGTTAAAAAAGGACGGGACAGTCCTGTTAGCAACGGAAGCCAACATTGAAGATGTTCAAGCAGTTCTCAAAAGTAATTTTATTCCTGTTTCTTTTAGTCATGAAATAATAGAAGTCCCCGACAATTTTGAGAAGACCGCAATACTTTTAAAGCTTAAATAAATGGAAAAGATATCGGTTTGTGGTATTATCGCGACAATATAACAAAATAGACAAATCCCTCATTAACTTTCTAAACATAATTCACTCCAATTTCTTTAAGCCGTGTTGCATCACATAATAATAACCCCGTAGTCCCTATGGATGCATCATATAATATCACACGTTAGTTGTGAGCATTTTTTTACTAATAATTTGGCTTTTTTCGACAAGTAAGCCTGCACCGACCCCCACAAATGAGACAACTCACGAAGAAATATACGGTATACTGTTACGTATCATGAAAAAAATAAAAAGAAAGTTCTCAAGCGAACAAAAAGCTCAAATTGTTTTGGGGGTTATTAAAAATGAAGCTAGTATTTTGGAAACAAGTAAAAAAATGAACTAGTCCCCAGTTTAATTCACAAATGGAAAGATGAGTTTTTATTAAAATCAGTCCATGTTTTTGATACTAAAAGTACAGAAACAGAAAAAGATAGGAAGATTAAACAGTATGAGTATGTAATCAGTAAATTAACAACCCAAAACGATTTTTTAGAAAAAGTCTTGGCAGTAACGAAGTAAAATTGACCAAGAGAAGAGAGGATGGTACTTCCTATCAACAAGATCACCCCGAAGCCAAGATTTCCTGGCTCATTGAAGTTAGTGGTGTATCTAAAAATGGTTGGTATCACAAGGGTCAAGAGAAATCTAATAATAATCCAGTTAAGGAACAAATTGAAAAAATATTAATTAAATCACCCTATTATGGCTACAAAAGAATAACCAAGTATTCTTTGCCGATGAATGTTCTCTGTCATTTGAAACTGAATATCGTAGAGCTTGGCTGCCGATAGGAGAAAAAACAATACTTAAGGTTAATCGTGAAAAAATTAGACAAAATTACTTCGGTGCACTAAATATTAAATCAAAGATAGAAGAGCTTATTCCTCTATCGTGGTAAAACACAGAGACCATGATTCAGGCATTAAAGGACCTACCATTAATGTACAAAAATAAAAAACTTTGTATTGTCTGGGATAATGCGAGATGGCACCGTTCAAAAGAATTAAGAGCTTTACTTGGAAAAACTAAAGAATTTTCTCATATTAGATTTATATGGTTACCACCATATGCACCAGAGAAAAACCCACAGGAACATGTTTGGAAGATTGGAAAAGATGCTGTTAAAAATACAGTGACAAAAACATTTGATGATCTAAAGAAAATATTTGAGGACTCAATCTGCAGTAAAAAGTTTGATTACAAAACCTTGGGGATTTGATTTGCGGGGGCCATACTTCATTATCAAGATCAATTAATGGTTATTTAAGAAACTACATCCACTCACTTTTAGCTTACGTATTGAAAGAAAAAGTATCTAGAAAAAGTTTATTGTTAAATTAATTTTAGTGTGTGTTGTTACACTCTAATGATAAAGAAAATTACTTTTGCTGAAATTGAGTGACACTCAAGGTTACTGAGGGTGCCTGGAAGTTAGTTGAAAATTAGAGTGGGTGGTTTTTAGAAGGGGGTTTCGTAATTCAAAGGAAAATAGGAAGTGGTAAATATATTTAATTGGATTTGTAAATAAGTATCTGAAACTTGTTGTTCAAGTCACTGAACATAATTCTCAGTTAATTAATCCTGTTTTCGACTTTTTTATTAAACTTTTTTGATTATTTAACTTAGGCTTTTTTCACAAATAACTCCCCCTTCTCGCTTCTAATTTTTCATAATCTTTGATTTTTTCTCAATCACAAATCTTGACGCATATCGAGATACGATGAAAGATTTGTTAAATCCCAACAACCAAATTTAACGTTACTGGATTCAAACCATAAGACTGTGCATACCAATCTGCTAAAGAATATGGTACATTTTTGTAATGATACATGAAAAACTAAACCAGCCGTACGACCCCAATACGACTGAAGGAGAAATCTATTGTGAGTGGGAAAAAAGTGGGTTTTTTAATCCTGATAATTTGCCCGGTGAACGGACGGAACGGTTTACGATTATTATGCCTCCGGCCAATGCTAATGGGCGGTTGCATGTTGGGCATGCACTGACAATTACGATTGAGGACATAATCATTAGATTTCAGCGGATGCAAGGGAAATTGGCCTTATGGATTCCCGGAGCTGATCATGCTGGATTTGAGACACAAGTGGTTTATGAAAAGAAGCTTGAAAAAGAAGGGCGATCACGGTTTAAAATGGATCCGCAAGAACTCTACGATGAAATTACGAAATTCACGCTTGAGAATAAGATCTATATGGAAAATGATGCGCGGGCATTAGGCGCCTCATGTGATTGGTCTCGAGAAAAATTTACACTTGATCAGTCAGTTATTTTAGAAACGCAGGAAACATTTCGTAAATTATACCGTGATAATTTAATCTATCGTGATTATAAAACAGTTAATTGGTGTACTAAACATCAAACCTCTCTTTCTGATTTAGAAACAACCAATGTTGAAAAAAAAGATAAACTTTATTTTATAAAATATGGTCCCTTTACGGTGGCGACCGTCCGACCAGAAACAATCTTTGGTGATATGGCCATTGCAGTTAATCCTCATGATCCCCGTTATCAAAGTTTTATTGGACAAACTATTGAAGTCCAGCATCCAGAAAAAAAATGCTTGCTTCTTGTTATTGGGGATAATGAGGTTGATATGGAATTTGGCAGTGGTGCTCTTAAAATTACCCCGGCCCATGATCATAATGATTACAGTATGTCAGTTCAGCACAAATTAGAACGAATTGTGGTTATTGATCAATTTGGGAAATTAAATGAAAAGACGGGGAAATATGCGGGAATGAAAATCAATGAGGCTCGCACGAAAGTGGTCGAGGATCTCCAGGCTCTTGGTTTAATTGAAAAAATAGAAGACTACACCCACTCTGTGCCAGTTTGCTACAAATGCGAGACCACTATTGAGCCACGATTGATGCCACAATGGTTTGTCAAAATGAAACCACTGGCTGAGGTCGCCGCGGAAACAGTCCGCGCTGGAAAAATAGAGTTTATTCCTGATAATTTCAGAAAAATATTTTTATATTGGATGGACAATACAATTGATTGGAATATCTCCCGTCAAATTGTGTGGGGTATTTCTATCCCCACCTTAATCTGTAAAGATTGTAATACAGGGATACTTGATACGGATAATAGAAAAGATAAACCGTGCTCATGTGGTGGAATATTTATTAAAGATACTGACACCCTTGATACATGGTTTTCATCTGGCCAGTGGCCACTCCTCGCCCTTGGTTATCCAAGTTCTGATGATCTAAAATTTTACCCAACTGATGTAATGGAAACCGGCTATGATCTTATTTTTAAATGGATCCCCCGGATGGTAATTTTTGCACTTTATCTCACAAAAAAAATTCCTTTCCGAACGGTTTATTTACATGGCATGGTTAATGATCAACATGGTAAAAAGATGTCGAAAAGTAAGGGAAATGTAATATCACCTATCGACCTCCTAAAAAAATATGGTGCTGATGCAGTACGGATAAGTCTTGTAGTTGGGAATACACCCGGAACAGATCTTTCCCTTAATGAAGATAAGATTAAAGGGTACAAACATTTCTGTAACAAACTGTGGAATGTTACTCGTTTTGTATTAACGAATACTGGAGAGATAACATTAGAAACTCGCCGCCCACTATTAACAGAGCGTGATGAAATAATTATTACCGAATTACACACACTCATAAAAAATACTACGGACAATCTTAATAATTTTCGTTTTCATATTGCGGGAGAAGAACTCTACCATTATGTGTGGCATAGTTTTGCTGATATTATTATTGAAGAGATGAAGGTGCGGCTCAGAGGTGATGATGTTCCATCTAAAAAAGCCGCTGAGTGGATTCTTCTTACTATCCTATCAACTACCGTAAAAATACTCCACCCATTCACTCCATTTATTACTGAAGAAATTTGGAGTATGCTTCCTCATTCAAAAACAGGCAAAAAACTTCTTATCATTGAATCCTGGCCGATAAACTAGCTTTTTAGCTTTTTAATACGTTAATTCAAATTAATATTTTCCTAATAAACTAACAAACTAATACTATGAACTCATCATTACTTTTTTCAATTATTGGAGGGGTGCTCCCCTCTCTCGCATGGCTTTGGTTTTGGCTGCGGAGAGACAATGAATCTCCCGAACCAACAGGTCTCATTGCAATCTCATTTCTGGCAGGAATGATTGTTGTTTATTTTGTACTTCCCCTTCAAAAACTGATCGTATTTTTACTCCCCATCATCATGGATATGATTGATATTATCGCGGTTAAGTTTTCATTCATACCCCCATCAGAAGAAACCACAAAAATAATCCTCTGGGCATCTATAGAAGAAATTGCTAAGTATACGACCGTATTTTTTATTGCATTCCATAGCAAATATTTTGATGAGCCCATTGATGCAGTAATGTATCTCATAACCGCAGCACTTGGTTTTGCCGCCGCAGAAAATATACTCTATCTATTCACCGACCTCACCACAGGAACTGTTTTACAAGCCATCAATACGGGTGGTCTTCGATTTATTGGTGCGACCATCGTCCACACAATCTCTTCTGCTTTTATTGGTATTGCTATTGCTTTTTCATTTTATAAAAAATATTCTATTAAATTTCTTTCGGTGACGCTTGGACTTATTGTTGCCTCACTCTTGCATGCTCAATTTAATTTGGCTATAATACAAGCTAATGGCACTGAGGATCAACTCTTAACATTTTTCTTTTATTGGCTCGCTGCATGTATTGTCCTTATTATTATTAGTATAATTAAACATATTAAGGCTCCGGTGAATATACCGGAGCTAATCAAAAATTCAGAAATCAAGATTCAAGAATAAATTTATAATTCACTCATTCTTAAATCTTGAATCTATTAAAACACTATGAAAAGAACTTTTTTTGAACGACTTACAGGAACAATATCTATGCGGGATCGATCTGACGAAGAAGCAGTTGAGGTGGATGAGTATCAAGCATTACCACAAACGATAACTGAAGAAGCCAGTAATGCTGAGGGAGAACTTGCTGTCGATGTGTACCAAACAAATGATATGATTATGGTACGCGCAATGGTTGCAGGAGTATCGCTTGAAGATCTCTCTGTGTCAATAACGCGTGAAATGATCATCATTAAAGGGAAGCGTGAGGAACCACGGGGAAGTATCACTGAAAATTATGTATGCCAAGAACTCTACTGGGGAAATTTTTCTCGTACTATTCTTCTCCCTGTCGAAATTGAGACAGAAGAAGCTGAAGCAACAGAAAAACATGGCCTTCTTACTATTAAACTTCCTAAAATTGATAAAGGGCGGACACAGGTAGTAAAAATACGGTCATTATAAGAATTACAAATTTATAATTTTTCTTATTCTAAATTTAGGGTATATTGATGATACTCATGGAAAACATTCTTGTTAAAAAACCTAAGCTAATTATTCTCTGTGGACCTTCGGGTTCAGGAAAATCGACAATTGTAAAATTTCTCTTAGAACATATTCCACACCTAGCTCTTTCTGTGTCGGTTACCACCCGTGAAAAAAGAGAAAGTGAAATCCATAGTAAAGATTATTTTTTTATGAATGAGGAAGAATTTCTCAAAAAGAAAAATTCTGGGGAGTTTCTTGAATATGAAGAAGTGTATCCCGGACGATTCTACGGCACCCTAAAGACATATATTGATGAACTTCTTCATCAAGGGAAAAATGTCATTCTTGATATAGATGTCATGGGTGCTATAAAAATAAAAAAATACAATAAACAAACATTATCAATTATTATCAAGCCGCCCTCTCTAAAAATTCTCAAAGAACGACTCTTAAAACGCCAAACTGATACCCCTGAACATCTGGCTATACGACTTAAAAAGGCACATATTGAACTTTCCTATGCAAAAATGTTCGATGAAAAAATTATAAATAGGGAGCTAAACACTACGTGCATGAAAGCACTTATTATGGTTCAAAAGTTTATTGAGAAGGAATATTAAAAATTTTAAATTATTGATTAACCTAAAATTAATAATTTAAAATTTCTTATTTCATTAGTATTCCCTCATCGCAATCTGAGCGTCAATTTTTTTAATGAGATCAATAAGAACCGAAACAACAATAAGGAGAGCGGTTCCACTAATCGCAAGGCTTGAAATATCAGTAAGGTTTTCCATAACAACAGGGAGAACAGCAATTGAACCAAGGAATGTTGCGCCAACCAATGTAATACGGGTAATAATTTTTGATAGATATTCTGATGTTTGTACCCCGGGACGAATACCGAGAATGAATGCCCCATTTTTTTGTAAATTTGTTGCCATTGCAATAGGGTCAACTGTAACGGCAGTATAAAAATAAGTAAAAAGAAAAACAAGACCAAAATAAAGGAGGCCATTCACCCACGGATTTGCAAGAATATTTTTAATAGCAATAGCAACCACTTGTGCTGTTCCACTCCCCATTGTAGACAATGCATTTGCTATCACCTGTGGAAAAAATAAAATTGAGAGCGCAAAGATTATTGGTATTACACCAGCTTGGTTTAAGCGTAAGGGAAGATATGTTGACCCACCACCACTCGTGCGGCCGCCATGATTTTGTTTCGCATACGTAATATTAATAGGGCGTTCTGCTTCAGTCATAAAAATAACGAACATAATTAGAAGTACAATTACTATACCAACAGCACCGTAGGTAAGAATTTTGTCTTGTCCAAATGAAAACAGCAGTTGTCCAAGTTGTTTTGGAATACTTGAAACAATACCCGCAAAAATTATAAGGGAGACACCATTACCAATACCAAATTCTGAAAGAAGTTCACCCAGCCACATCAAAAAAATAGAGCCAGCAGCCACAATAATTACATTGGTAAACATAGCAAAATTGGTCAACTGACCAATGATTGGTTGAGCCCCTGAACTTAAATAAACAAGGAGACCATATCCCTGAAGGATTGCGAGGGGCACGGTAAGAAACCGTGAATACTGAGTAAATTTACGACGACCAAGATCACCACCCTCATGATACATCTCCTTAATCTTTGGTGACATCATTGTCAAAAGTTGCATAATAATTGATGATGTAATATATGGCCCCACACCCAACATCATAATTGAAATTGCTGAAAGACCACCACCGGTAATTAAATTAAGAAAACCAAGCGCTTGATCATTGAGAAGAATTACGCGTAAATCCTGTCCCGCTGTTGCGGGAATAGGAATACTTGAAAGAAGGCGAAAAATTACCAAAACAACAAGCACAAAAAATATACGCTTACGCAAACCTGGATCGGTCACAATCATTTTTAATTTTTTAAAAAATGTATCCATTTTTAAAATTATAATCTATAATTCAAAATTTATTTAAATTTTGACTGTTCCGCCTGCTTTTTCAATAGCTACTTTTGCTGCAACAGAAACAGTACATCCACTTATTTCAAATTTTTTATCAAGAACACCATGAGCAAGAATTTTAACTGCGGGGACCATACCACCACTTTTATGAATAAGCCCCTTATCTAAAAGTATTTTTGGGTTAATAGATTCACCGGTATTAAATTTCGTGTTTAAAAGACTAATATTCAAAATAACACTATTCTTAAATTCAGTTTTAAAACGATTTACTGATGCACCTGTACCACGGAGGCGTGGAAACTTTTTAATAACATCTCGAATTGCCGGACGAATACGGTGGCCAGCACGTGCTTTCTGCCCCTTTGTGCCTCGTCCTGATGTCTTACCACGTTTACCACCACGACCAACAACCTTCTTTGTCGCACGCTTCGTTTTTGGTTTTAATTCATGTAGTTGCATATTATTAAGTTTATCAAGTTATCAAGTAGAATGCACATACATTTACTTGATAACTTAATGAACTTTGTTACTTTATAATGGGCAATTGTCGCAATGCGAGAATTGCCGCACGGGCATTGTTTAATTTATTTTTTGATCCAGAAAGAATTTTTGCTCTCACATCTTTAACACCAGCAAGCTCAAGTACATTACGTACTGAACTTCCTGCAACCATACCACGACCGGGAGCAGGCATGATTATAACATCCGAACTTACTGACTTTGCATTAACCTCATGAGGAATCATCATTGTTTTTGAAAGAGAAACCTTAAGCATATTTTTCTTTGCATTCTTTGTTGCCTTTTCAATAGCTGCAGCAGTATCAGCAGCCTTACCAATACCAACCCCTACTGAGCCCTTACGATTACCAGCAATAAGAGCTACTGAAAAAGCAAAACGACGACCACCAGAAACCACACGCGTTACTCGTCGAATCTGAATAATTTTTGTGTCAAATTCAGGACGAACACGCTCAAATGAACCGCCTCCTCGTCCACCACGTGAAGGAGCGCCTCCGGGGCGACCACCCCTAGTGCTACCACCAGGACCACCACTTCGACCACCAGCACGCTGACCACCTCGTGAAAAACCACCGCGAGCTGGAGTGCCCGTATTCCCTACAGAGCGAGCTCCTGCTCTTGAGTCAAATGATCTTACGGGACCACGGTCATTACCTCCCGTTGATGGGGTTGTAGTCTTTATATCTTTTTGTATTGTGGTATCGTTCATAATTTTTTTAATAGTTTTTAGTTAATGAAATTCGTAACAGCTAAAAAACTAGCCCTCCAGCGCGTGCACTATCTCCGAATGCTTTTACGCGACCAGTATACATAAAACCACCCCGATCAAAAACCACCTTTTCAATCCCCTTTTCTTTAGCATTTTTTGCAAGTGTAGTGCCTGCATTTTTTGCTTGTTCAGTTTTTGTCTTTCCAGTCAAACCAAGATCTGAAACTGAAGCAAGTGTAATACTCTTTGTATCATCAATAAGTTGTGCATAAAAATAACTATTCGATTTAAAAACTGCAAGACGAGGTCGTAGGGTAGTACCCGAAATCTTCGCCCTAATACGCCGATGCCGTCTAATTCTCTGTTTAATTTTTGTTATTTTTTGAGACATTGTATTTATTTTTTAGTACTATAGTAGATGCTGAGTATTTTCTATCAACTAGTCTATGCTGACTTCTTTCCTTGCTTACGACGTACAACTTCCGTTGAATATCGGATACCCTTACCCTTATATGGCTCTGGTTTCTTTTTCGCACGAATTTGTGCAGCAAACTGTCCAATGGACTCCTTATTAATTGATGAGAGGGTGATTATATTTTTTTCAACAACAACTTTTACATCAAGAGGAACTTCCATAGGAACCTTATGTGAAAAACCAAGACTGAAAATAAGAATTTTCCCTTGCTGTTCAACCTTATACCCAACACCCTCAATAATCAACTTTTTTTCAAATGCCTTATTAACCCCCGCAACCATATTCACTACATGTGATGCATAGGTACCCCACAATGCCTTTGCTTCTTTTGATGAATTCTTTGGGATAAAGCTAATATTACTATCTATAATTTTAATTTCAACTGGTCCTGGAAAATTACGGGTAACTTCCCCAAGTGGACCGACAACCTTAATAGCCGTATCACTTTGAGTGACCGTAGTACCTACGGGAATTATTACGCCTTTTTTACCAATTCGTGACATAGTTTAGAAATTATAGATTATAGATTTAAGATTTACCAAATTTTAAAGAGAGCTTCACCTCCAACCATTGCCTTCCGTGCCCCTGCTCCTGTCATAATACCCTTTGGTGTTGAGAGAACAAGTAGGCCATACCCTTGTTTAATTGGTTTAATATCAGTTACTTTAAAATATCGACGACAAGAAAGTTTTGATATACGGTCAACATTAACAACCTTGGGGATCTTCCCATCATACGCAATACCGATCTCAAGTGTCTTTTGAACCTTTTTACCATTCTTTACATATGAAGTAATGTACCCCTCCTTAAATAAAAGAACAGCGATCGACTCTTTTAACTTTGAAAATGGCATCTCGGTAGAAGCATTACCAGCTTTCCCGGCATTCTTGATGCGAACCATCATATCTGAAATTGGATCATGCATAAATAATTTAAGATTTAGAATTTTTGATTGAAGATTTAGAATTTAAGATTTCTCTTTTATATTAAAGTAACAGATTATAGTATTTTAGATCTTCAATCTTCAATTTTTCTTACCATGATGACTTCTTTATACCGGGAACATTGCCTTCATTCGCAAGCTCACGAAAACAGATTCGACATAAACCAAAATCACCCATATATCCTCGTCGTCGACCACACTTAAAACAACGATTAACCGCTCGTGAGCTAAATTTTGGCTCCTTCTGAGAGCGCACAATTGTTGAGGTTTTTGCCATAAGATCATTAAATCAAGAAATCAAGAAATCAAATTCTTGTTTTTTTGATCCCCTATTCTGCCAATATCATACATGTATTCTTTTCAGAGCGACCGTAGTCGTACACAAAAGAAAAAAAGTAGATTAAGCAGATTCACCACACCTAACTAATCTCCAAGAAACTATTTACTATCCTAGCATACGCAATAATAATGTCAAATTTGCAGCAAAAATTTAGAATCTTTGCGTGATAGAGGACCTTATTTGATAGACTCTTATCCACCTGCTATCCCCTGTCTTGTTAACATTTTTATTTTTTAAGATTAAAAACTTATGCTAAACTCAAGTGATCCTTAGTTTAATAATTAACCATCTTGTGGGTACTTTTTAGTCTTCTGCAAGCTATAAACTAGAAGTTAATTCATGACCCAAGCACAATTTAAATCAAAAACACTCCGTGTCCCGCCACAAAATACAGACACCGAAAAAGCACTTTTGGGGTCACTGATGCTTCGTCCTGATGGAATGTATGATGTCGGCGATATTATAAAACGCGAGTCGTTTTATATGGATAAGCATCGTATGGTATTTGATGCCATGCTTGAACTTCATTCGCGCCATGAACCAATTGATCTCCTTTCGGTTTCTGCGCGACTAAAGGAACGAGGAAAATTTGAAAGTATTGGAGGGGGGAGTTATCTTACTGAACTTGTTGATACAGTTCCTTCTTCCACAAATGCAAAATATTATGCTGAAATTATCCAACGAAAACATGTTCTTCGTACTCTTATTGAGGCTGCAGAGCATATCTCTGAACTTGGCTATAATGAAGCTGACGAAATAGAAACCGTGCTTGATGAAGCAGAGAAAAAAATATTCTCAATCACGAATGCCAGTGTTACAAAAAAATTTGTTAATATTAAAGACACGCTTGAAGAAGCCTGGGAACGACTTGATGCCATACATAAAGGAGGTGGTATGCTTCGTGGTGTTTCTAGTGGCTTTCCTGCCCTTGATACCCTCCTCTCTGGTTTTCAAAACTCTGATCTTATTATTCTTGCTGCGCGACCATCAATGGGAAAAACAACCCTTGCTCTTGATATAGCACGCCAAGCAGCAATTCTTCATAATGTTCCTGTTGGATTCTTTTCGCTCGAAATGAATACCCAACAACTTGTTGATCGTATGCTTGCTGCTGAATCACGCGTCAATGCATGGAAATTACGTACCGGAAAACTTTCTCTCGATGAAGATTTTGATCGCATCCGTCATTCACTTGAAAAACTTTCAAAAGCACCAATCTTCATTGATGATCAGGCAGGCAACTCTATTATGAAAATGCGTTCTGCGGCACGTAAATTAAAAAGTGAGCATGGATTAGGTCTCATTATTGTTGACTATTTACAATTAATGAGTACAGCAAAACAGTATGACTCCATGGTAAATCAAGTAACCGAAATTTCCCGATCACTCAAAGGACTTGCAAAAGATCTCAATGTGCCCATTATCGCACTTTCTCAATTATCACGTGCTATAGAAACACGGCGTGATCGTCCACGACTCTCTGATCTACGCGATTCAGGTTCTATTGAACAAGATGCTGATGTGGTTATGTTTATCCACCGTGATGATAAATATAACGATAATTCAGATAAGCCAAATATCGCTCAAATCATTGTTGAAAAACACCGCAATGGGCCGGTCGGAGAAGTTGAACTCTATTTTGATCAAGAAAAATCAACATTCATTTCTCTTGATAAACAAACTCAAAATAATACTCTATCTACTCAACAGAAAACTGCTGGAAATGTGGATGATTTTTAAAATACAAACTATAAACAAATTCTAAATAATATCTAAATTCCAAATTATAAACAATAAAAAAATTAGAATTTGATGTTTTAAATTTTGAATTTATAATTTGGGTTATTTGATATTATTTAGATATTAGGATTTAAAGAAATTAGGATTTAAGATTTTTAACATATGCTCGACAAACTCACCCATTTATTTATGAAATTCCCGGGAATCGGTGCGCGGCAATCAAAGCGATTTGTGTATTTTCTTCTCGCACAAAATCCAGAATTTATTAGTGAGCTTGTCCATGAAATTACAAGACTTAAAAAAATAATTATACGGTGCCGCGGGTGTTTTCGATTTTACCAACAAATAGATAACGATGATCTGTGCGATATCTGTGTCGAAAATAAAGGAAGTGCAATACTCCTCATTGTAGAAAAAGATGCTGATTTTGAAAACATCAGGCGCAGTGGAAGCTATAGGGGTCTCTATTTTATTCTTGGGGGCACAATCCCTTTCCTCTCCCCCGACCCCCATTCAAAAATCCGTATTCGTGAACTTATTCTCCATATTGAAACCTGTAGCAAAGAAGGACTCTCTGAAATTATTCTTGCACTTTCTGCAAATCCAGAGGGTGATTTCACGCGTGAATATATAACAAAAACTCTTTTTCCAATAACAGAGAAAAATAATATTACCATTACCAGCCTCGGCCGTGGGCTCTCAACAGGAAGCGAACTTGAATACTCCGATGCTGACACCTTAAGCAATGCGTTAAAAAATCGTGGAAGTTAATACATTAGACTTCTTGCATAACCATGAATCTGCGTAGTATAAACAAAGTTATTCAGGCAAATTTTGTAGGTTATGCAAGAGGTCTATTATAAATTAACCCAAATTCCAAAAAAATATGACCAGCCCCGAGCAAGACCTCTGAGCGAGGCCTTGCCTCGCTCAGAGGTCTCGCTCAGGGTTGGTCAGGGGCCTTAAGAAAAAACTAATCTTTATTATTAATCCAATCAAAAATTTCTTTAATAAAATATTTACTGTTAGGAAAATAATTTGGGAAAGGTTTTATATTTATAATCTTATTTTGCACCCTATTCTTTCCAAGAAAATCTAGATAACTTGAATATTGATATGTATGTAAAAATACTGTGGCATTTGTTTTATTTTTTATACCCTCCTTTTTCCAATCTTTATCTATTAACTTTATTGGATTTAAGTGAATATATGAAAATAAATATTTTAAATAAACATCATTATCAACGTGTTCTGATTTAAATTTACCCTCAAAAAGTGAACCTGTTCTACTGTATTTAATATTGTAATACATTGCATAAGCAGTACTTAACTTTTGTATAAATTTAGTTATTCCCTTGTTATCAGTTTTCTCTTTAATTAAAATGTGGAAATGGTTTGGCATTATACAATACGCACCAATATCAACCAAATTATTTTTCCTATCTATTTTATACATATTAAAACCCTTACTTCTTTTCAAATTACATAGATTCAAATTCTGATCTGTGTTTGCAACATAAAGAAGATCAATGAAATAATAGTAATCTTGTGTATCATGAAAAATCTTTTGTTTACTATTACCACGATTATATACATGATAAAATTCACCCTGCACAAAATTTATCTTACGTATAGACATACAAGTATAGTAGCCTAAATCCCTGAGCAAGGCAAGGCCTCGCTCAGGCTCAGATACTACAGCACCCTGAGCGAGGCCTTGCCTTGCTCAGGGTGCCTTGCTCAAGTCTTATTCAAAATTAGTTAGACTAGAAAATGTCTTTGTCTTCAAGAATTTCAAAATCGTCTGCGGGAGTTTTTATTACCCTACTTTGAGCGAAACGCATACTTATTAGAGCAAGGATTCCGAGAAATGCTGCTCCGGTATACCATGGCCACATATCATTTTCTTTCTGGCTTGGCAAAACACTATCAACTTTTAAGAAAGCATTCTCTACCGAAGCTTGCTGGGTTTCATAGCTGTTAGCTTTTAACTTATAGTTACTTGGGATACTACTTTTAGTTTTTTGCGAAACTGAAGGTTGAACAAATTCATGAATTAATGAGTTAACGGGTTGAGAAGAGTGGGTGGAAGCAACCGAACTTGGTAATTGCTTGTTTGTACTTTGTAATTCCGGATTAGTCTCCATTTGTTTGAATAAAATACCACTTGGATAAAGAATGCGTATGGCGATGATGGGTGAATTAAAACCTGTTGTCTCTTTGGCAAGGGTGATACGAGAATTAGAAAGAAGTACTGTTCGTGGTGGAAAAATAAAACGTTTTGTATCAGCTTCTAGTATCCATGAAGAAAGGTCCGTGTCATTAGTTCCATCATTAATTACATCAATCGCATCCACTGTTCCTTCATGTAGTAGGGTACGTAAAATTGCCGCAGGTACCAAAATTTTTATCTGAACAGTTCCGACATAATTTCCTGATGATGCTTCAAGTGATACTACATAGGTTCCAGGATACCGAAAGGTGTGTGCAACCGTACTTCCTTCCCCGCTTTCACCATCACCAAAACTCCACCGAAAGCGTACATTCGTAACTGGTTCTTTCTTTGTATTCATTGCTTCTCCGGTAAATAATATAGGTGCCCCTGATATAAGACTATTTGATGGGACAACAATCCGTGTATATATTTCTGGATCTACTGACCATGGTGAAGCAGGTGAGGGCGTTGTAGTTTGTACTTGGTGGTTAGTAGTGGGTGTATTATAATTCGTGCTACTAAAATTTCCATTTATCACACGCGGAGTTGCTACCCCCGTAAACCAAGTATTTCCACTCCGCTGCGCTGTCTCATTCGTAGTTTTATTCCCTTTCACTTCCCCGCCATCAATTTTCCATCCGTCTTTCCCATCAACACGATCTTGTTCTTTTCCATTTTTATCAAGAAGAATCAGTGTTGCACCCGTATCAGAAAAACCACCGAATGCACTAATGAGATCTGCAGGAACATTAGGGACTGTATTATCATCAGTCCGTTCAATTAAATAATACCCATTCGCTGAAATGTTCCCTGAAAGTACCACATCTTTTTTACCTTCAATGCGAAAGATCCACCCAGTAAGATTCATAGGACTATTTTCTGTACTCATAAACTCAACCCACTCATTTGATGCCGAATCTTTTGTCCCCATCCACGCAATTTCATTAATAAAGAAGCCTGCAGATACAAATGACGGTACACATAATGCAAGAAATGTAAGTACGCGAATTGTATTAATTAAAAAGAAGTTCATAGTTTTAAATAAATCAAAACTTAAAAAGAACAAATAAAAAATAAAATTCTTTTTAAGAATAACTTTTAAATTTTGAATTGCAATTTTGTATTTTGACTTTTAATTTTTGACATTATTTGTGGAAGAGACCTTAATCTTCGCCCCTCAAAATTGCAGTAAGCACATCCTCGGGAACTTCTTTGATTTTTGATTCCTCTATTGGTTCACTATTCTTCTGCTCAATTTTAGGTCCTAAGACAGAGGTAATTGATGGCTGAGCATTGATAGGTGGTGACAAGGAATCAAATACAGAAACAGAAACAGAAATTTCCCCATCATTTTTAATGAGTACTTTTGATAATGCAGCCTTAAGCTCGCTTATATTCTCTGTATGAGGATCCTTAAGAGTGTTTGCTAGTAAGTAATTATTAGTTACTGATTGGGGAACAGCTACCAATGCAGGGTTTCTATCTTTATTTCGAGACTCTTGAGCAAGATCTTTCATTGCCTCAGCAAAAGATCTTCCAAATTTTTTATCTTGAGATTGTTCTTCTTGTCGTACTGGCTGTTGTTTCAGTGTGTGACTTTCATTAAAATTTGTTTGTAATTTTTCGCTAGATTGTAGCTTACTTTGCCCCTCCGTAGCTCGTGATGCTGAAGGGGGGTAGATTGCTTTCTCTATGGAGCCTTGCATTCCGCGCGGAGCTGTGGTGAGGGGGGGGCGAAGTGGTGTAGGTTGTGGATTGACATACGGGACAGAAATAATCCCTGGTTTATTTACTATTTGTTTATTATCATATTGCTTAATAGATTGCGTGGCAACCGGATAGACAAAGCGTGCTGGCTTCGTAAAAGAAGCACCCGGTGGTGTATCACTACGGGGGCTAGTTTTTTCATACGATGATGCTACTTTTGGTATGTAATCATTCTGGTGAACACTTTGCTCACGCGGAGCGCGTGGTAAAGAAGTATTCCCTGCCTCATACCAATCAACAATTTTTTTCTCTACTTCAATGCGAGGTCCACCATATAGTGTACGGGATGATTCGATCACATCCTTACGCAATGAGTTTATTTGGGGGGCAATTGGTC
>Ga0213870_1000229_pt1 | contig 29586 bp, 27 predicted proteins | sample WICALVC2017_Meta_FD_160119 | JGI IMG/M metagenome (GOLD analysis project Ga0213870, IMG submission 160119) | Freshwater microbial communities from subterranean cave lake in Wind Cave National Park, South Dakota, United States - WICALVC2017 | ecosystem: Environmental > Aquatic > Deep subsurface >... | reverse complement strand
CATCAAACAATTAATTACTATAACACAAAAAGAATTCATACCGCCTTAAAAATGAGTCCTATCAATTTTAAAAATAAATACTATCTAAAAACCACAGAGACCGTGTCTAAAAAATTGGGTACTTGACCCCGATGTGCGATAGTTTGTTTATGACCACAAAGGGAGGCCTACCATGAAAGAAGGAATAGAAAAAGGCATTATATCTGAATATTGGATAGATTCATTGCCAGAAGATAGCCTGTTAATTTCTAGTTTGCGGCAGGCTATCTTTGAAGAGTTGCGAGATTCCCATGGAGAGAGAAGCGCAAAAATCCAGGCAACCAAAATTTTAGGCTACCTTCATCACCCTTTTATTAAAATGGCAGTCAAACAACCAGGAAATAAGCGAGCAGACTTAGTTTATTATTTAGATAAAGATGCTGTTGAGCACATTTTAGAAATCAATCCAGATAAAAGAGATTCCATAAAATACAGCAACCCTTGTCGTACTAAAGAACAACTGAAAATAGTTCAGAGGGTGCTGGTCAAGTTCAAGACGCAAGAATAGTAAATTGCCACACGTTTGTACCTGAGGCGATATAGATTCACACCATGGGTTAGTTTCCACAAATTTCCGCTCGAGTGGGTTTTGTTGATTATATTTCTTCTGCTAATTTATCTCAATAATTTAACTATTGACGACGATCGTTGATGGGTAGTTAGATGCCAAAACTCTTTCAATTATACCTCCGATTGCACCTCGGGCCTCGGCCGTGAGCGCAGCCAAACGGGTGTTTTTCGATTACACCTGTGGTCGCGAAGCTAATTTGTAGTAGCTGGTTTTGGTTTTGCCGAGTCTTTTAAATCACTGCTAGTGGATGTCTTCAAACAGTTTTCTATCGTGTTATTTATGCCATGGCATAATTAACACGATAGACTAGAGGCCGAAATCTTGCTTTAACTTACTATCGTCCCCAATGTTTTCGGCTATAATTAGGCGCATTTCGTTTTGGGACAATTCGAAAAAATCTTGCAGAAGCTTCATCTCTGCTCTGCATTCAAAGGGAAAAGCCCAAACGCTTTTTTGTAATGGGAGAAATCCTAGTTCTTTTAGTTTTCCTCTAAGTGCTTCTCGCGAAATTTTTCGTGTCTGTGGAATATCAAACATTAGAAGACGCCACTTTTTATCCCATCGTTTTGGTCTTGTAATTTTTAGTTTATCGATTTGGAAAATTCCCGCTCGTTTCTTCCCTTCCTGCGTAAGAGAGATATAGATTTGATGATTAACAGTTTGAATTTCAATCATCCCCTGTTTTCTCAAACGATAAAATGTATCGGAGACTTTCTGCTTGGGGTATTTTTTCGATTTTTGATATGCATTTATAACATTCTGTACAAAATAGGGAGACGTAGCAGCGACTGCAACCATACCTCCAACTAAAAGCCACTTAAAAATGTCTTTTGCAATTTCTGATCTTGGTTTCGCAAGATAAAATTTATATTTTCTGATACCCATTGGATTATTTCCTATTACTATATTACCGTATAATTTATGCCATGGTAAGAATAAGACGATGGTTTATCATGACTCTAGATTGCTCTTTCGGGGTTCACTACGGTTGAGGATTTCAGGCTTGAGAATGGACGCATCTGTTCCCATCGCCTACAAAGATCGCTTTGAAGCTAATTTATAATAGGTTGTTTTGGGTTTTGCCGAATTTATTTACACAATATTCTATTAACATCGTTCTGATTTTCTGATACTCTGAATTTAATATGAGAGCAGTAAGTATTATTAGAAATCGAGGATAGCTTACCATCCCTGATTCTATTCGTAAGGTTGTAAGCTGGGTAAGTTCTTTGTCATCTGTGTATATTTCAATGGCGCATTCCGATGAAATTGTTATCCGTCCTCATCGTCCTCAAAAAGAGGTTAATTGGGACAAATTATGGAAAATGATCAAAAAGCCACGCTCTTTTAAAGGCAAAAAGGGCAATGTATCCAAATTTATAGCAGAAGACAGATACAGTCATTAATGAACAAAAAGCAACCTTTTGTAGTTGATTCCTCAGTCGTCGTTAAATGGGTGAATTCCCAGAACGAAAAGTATGTTGAGGAAGCTAATAATATCTTAGATGATGCAAGGGCAGACATAATTGAGCTTTTTACAAGTGAGGTAGCAAAATACGAAGTTGCAAAACTGTATGACGTTACACTCGTAACCGAAAATATCAAACATCAGGGGAAAACAAAAAATATTAAAGTTTTAGCCCTTGGTAATTATTCAGTTGATTCATAAATGTAATATCTTTATAGAAGACAATAAGATTATTCGCCTCGCTTACACACTTGGAGTGCTTTACGATTACTTCTATTTTTGCAATAATAGTGATTATCTTTTGCAATGAAGATAAAAATAATTGGAAACGGTGCGTGGGGCAATGCCTTACATAACGTCCTGCGGGAAAATTGCTCATCTGTTTCGATATGGAATAGAAGCGAGAGAATTACTGATGCAGACATATTTGTGCTCGCTTTGCCTGCTCAAACAATTCGTTCAGTACTAGCATTAATAGCCCCTCAAAAAAGGCATATAACAATCGTAAACGCTTCAAAGGGCATTGAGGAGATATCCCACAAGCTTCCTTTTCAAATAGCAACAGAGTTGTTTAAGGGTGGTGGTCTTGATTACTTCTGTCTTGCAGGCCCTAGTTTTGCAAATGAAGTTATAGAGAAGATGCCTACAATAGTGAATTTAGGCTACGTGCAGTCTAAAAACAAAGAGATCGTCAAAAATCTTTTCCAAACTGATTATTTTCGAGTGAGGCTAGTAAAAGGAGTAATGGCGCTTGAAATGGCAAGTGCGTTTAAAAATATTTATGCAATATCATGCGGTTTTGCTGATGGTCTTGGATTTGGCATAAACACAAGAGTCAAATTAATTATTCTGGCTATTGAAGAATTTTATAGACTATATAGGAAACTTCATTCAGAAGTAGATATCGCACTTATTCCTGGAACGATTGGCGATCTAATATTAACTTGCAATAGCACGGAAAGCAGAAATTTTAGGTTTGGAAAGATGCTAACAAAAAATTCAGCAAAAGAATCTATTCGTAAAATTGGGAACACTGTTGAAGGCTATTATTCGGTATCTTCTATTCCCTACTTTGTAAATAAATATAACGTAGAACTACCGTTGGCACAACTAGCTCAAAAGATTATAATGGGTGAGGACAATAGCAAAAGCAGGAGGAGATTTTTAGCTTTTATAAAGCAGGCATGATCAAATTTACAACTAAACCTATACAGCCCGCTGCTCCGATTACACCCTCGGGGTGTCTTACGATTACACATGGGTTTGTGAAGCTAATTTGTAGTAACTGTTTTTGGTTTTGCCGAATTTTTCAAGGAGGCCCTTTTTCACCAGAGAATGCAAAAGCGCGTGAGCTTGTTGGCGCGTGACAGAGAGCGCATCTTGGATATCAGAAGTTTTTACAGCCTTTTTATCTAAAACTATTTGTAAAACTTCTTCTTCTCTAGAAGTTACTATTGCTCTCTTTTCTCCTTTTACCTCCTCAAGGCTTTTCTGTTTAAGGTCATTTATTCGAGCCAACGCTCCTTGCAGAGAAACAGCAATACCTTCTAGGAAATATTCAAGCCACGCAGCGTTGTCTCCTTTATCAGCAGTATGCAGGGTGTCAGAATATAGTTGCCTATCTATATCATAAAAATCATCCAGTATAAAAAATTTACTGACTTCATAATTGTTTAGCAATAAGTAGTAAGTAGTAAGTATTCTGGCAAGCCTTCCATTGCCGTCAAAGAACGGGTGGATATAAGCAAATTCGTGGTGGAATATTCCGGCTTTGATAAGTGGATGGAGGTCATCTTTTCTAATAAGCCACCCATATACGTTTATTAAAGCTTTTTCTATTGCTTTAACGCTATGGAAGGGAGGATTATGTTTGACAACAAGTTCAATTTTTGTCTTGTGTCCTACAAAAACCGGTCCATCACGAAACTTACCTAGAACCTCTTTATCAAGTCCCAACATAAGATCATGGTGGAGTTTTTGGGTAAGATCTGTGGTTATGGGTTCGTGCTTTTTGGCTAGAACTGCAATTCTATTAAGGACGGTAAAATAATTTTTAACCTCTTTCTCTGATTTTGTAACAGGAATCTGATCGCCAAGTACAATATTTGTTACATCAGCAGGCGCGAGCGGATTGCCTTCAATACTTGTTGAATGGTGTGTAGCAAGGATTTGGTTTTCCTCCGAAAGTTTAAGCGCAAGAGAAGGAATTAGCTTTTCGCCCAATAACTGCCCATAAAGCCTTTCTATGGCAGCTAGCTCATTTACTATCTTTGGAGTATACGTAAACTTAGGCTCAAACATATTGCCATTATAGCATAGCACATTTTAATTGTCAATATATATGTAAATATAATTGTAAAGACAAGGTTAGAATATCAATTGTAAGTATATTTGTAAAGATATTTGTAAACTTGTTACATTACTACGCTATAGCGTATTGTTGTAACCATATCTTAGAATAGCTTCGAACACAGCTTTGAACACCCGGTGTTAAATAGGTTCGAACGTCGGGATTATATATTTTTTGAAAGCGAGGATCGTCCCCAGCTATGTCCCTACTTGATAAATGACCTTATAGTATGATAATACGCAAAAACTATGTTAGAAAAATGGATAGAAATAAAAACTCCAAAAAGGAGATGAGCGTGCCGCTAAGTTTGGTAGGCTTATTGCTGAAGAATTTGGCGATGAGCCTTTATCATCTGCTGCAACTCAAGATGCCGTAGATAATTTGGTTGATAATAATCCTACAGAGACAGAATCTCAAGGTGATTTGCCTCCATTTATTTTTGATAAACCAGAAAGAACACCAAGCTACATTTATGAAATTGACGCTCTAAATATAACTCCAAGAATAAGGAATATACTGGCTAGAGCGCATGCTACAGAGATAAGAAAGCTATACGATGCGCCTGATTCAGAAATACTTGATATTAGAAATATGGGAAGAGTTAGTTTAAATGTTTTAAGGAACAGCTTGGGTTCTTTTAGAAATAAGGTGGTTGATGAAAGACAAAGAATTGGGATAGAGGACGATACTCCAGTAGCTCTGCCTTACCCAACAAGACCAAAGTCAGGTAATTGAGAGCAGATATAACATATAGCTTCTAACACCCGATGTTGTTTAGCTTCGAACGTCGGGTTAAAGGGTCGTATGGTGGTTGTTGTAGCGGCGAAGAAGAGGGACGGATAAGGCCATTATTCCAACAACGACTAAAGTTCCGATTCCTCCCAGCGCGACTGCCAAAGGCGCTCCAATAAATGCTGCCATAATTCCTGACTGAAATTCCCCAAGCTGGGGTCCTCCCATAAAGAAAATCATATTGATTGATATCATTCTTCCACGCATGTAATTAGGTGTTGCCAGTTGCCTGACAGTGTTTCTAATTATTGAGCTTACGCTATCCCCTGCTCCAACAACAAGAAGCGCTAAAAGTGAGAGAATAAATGATTTGGACAGCCCAAAAATAATTGATCCTAGGGCAAAAAACACAATTGACACAAGAAGGACTTTACCTTGCTTTGAAAGCGTTCCCATGTGAGCTATAACAAATCCTGCAACAACTGCTCCAATTGATGGGGCTGCGTACATAAGCCCCAGTCCTTGCGGCCCAACATGTAGAATATCTTTGGCAAATATAGGAAAAAGTGCAGAGACAGATGAGAAAAAAGTGCTAAAAAAATCCAAAACCATTGTTGACCAAATAATGGTCTTACTTTTTACAAAAGCTATTCCTTCTTTGATGGAGGAAATGGACAAGACTGCTTGATTGTCTTCCATACTGCCTCGTGTTCTTATATAGATAATAGATATTATTACAGCAATAAAAGAGAGGCTGTTTATTACATAAATAGGAGTTACGCTGTATTTGGCAATTAAAAGTCCGGCAAGCACAGGGCCAACGATTGTTGCTATTTGAAACATGATTACATTTAGGCCCATGGCGCTTGTTAAGTGTTTTTTGTCAACAAGACTTGGAATAAAAGCTTGCCGGGATGGAGTATCAAAAGAGGTAGCTATTGCAGAAAGAGCAGTTATGGAGTAGATAATGATTGGATTAATGGCGTTGGTGAAAGTAGTTATCGCAAGAACAAAAGCAAAAAGAGCAAGAGAAATTTGCATAACTAGCATTATTTTTTTGCGATTAAAAACGTCCGCTACAGAACCGCCGATTAGAGAAAAAACAACAATGGGAACAAACCGCATGAATCCCACAAGGCCCAATGCGATCGCGGAGTTTGTAAGAATATAGATGTGCCAGTTAATAGCAACTATTTGCATTTGCGTGCCAATAATCGAGATTAATTGCCCAATCCAAAGAAGCCTAAAATCTCGATATTTGAATGCGGCGAATCGTTCGTTATTCTGTTTGATGTCTGATTCTGATTGTATAGGGTAAAAGATAATTTTATCATACAAAAGCTGTTTGGTACATGATATAAAGACCAAAAATAAGACTTAGGATTCCTGAGGAAATTATCAGATAACGGTGGATTTTTTCACTTTTCTTTTTTATAAGAAGAATGGATGCGCCTAAAAGGGTTGTAATTATCACCATTCCAATAACTACTCCAAAATGGAAGATAAAAAGATAAATTGCTGCAAGTTTTGGATTATTAATCGTTGATAAAATTAAAAGCGCAATCGCTGCGCTTCCTGCCAAACCGTGTATTAGGCCAACTGCAATAGGACGGATTGCGTGGAACATGCCTATATGATGAAGGTCGTCACTTAAAGAATTTAAAATATGAAGATGGAAGTGGGAATGTTGTTTTCCAGCTTTAGAGTCGTGAGCGTGTTCGTGTATTTTTAGTGGGCGAAGGGAAAGAATACCTAACATAACAAGCATTACTCCTACGAAAAACTCAAGAATCGATCCAAGACGTTGAGGAATTACCAATGAATAAAAAATAATAGGGATTGCGATAAGAGTAACTGTTATAGAATGTCCTATCCCCCACAAAATGCCAATAAGGGTTGAGTGTCTTATTTTTCCTTGTTTTCCCAATATGGTCGTTACTGCAACAACATGGTCAGCATCAGTCGCATGCCGAAGTCCCAAAAGAAACCCAAAGCCAAGAACTGTAAAAAGCGAAAACATAAATCCATTTTCCTGCTGAATTTGGAATCAATGATAACCTGTCTCGTATGCTTTTATTAGAAAAGATTTATTTAACATTTTTGTATGCATTAAGAATTTCTGGATTCCTTAAAAGAATAGTCTTATTGGTAGTGTAAACAAGCCCTTTGTTTGGATTTGTCTCAAAACCTAGGTAAACGACTTCTACCATTCTTTTCCTAAGCTCTGTAATTGCAGGCTGAAGATCGGAATCAGAACTGCAAAGAATTGCTGTATCTAACTTTTTATCGCAAGCCAGAGAGACTAAATCAACAGCTATTTTTACATCTACACCTTTTTCTCTAAAGACTACCCTACTGCCTACACTCTGTGCTCTTACATTACCCGCAATTATAAATTCGTACCCCTGATTAATCAGAGTATTTCTTAATTTTCTCTGAAGCTTAATTAATTCTTCTGATTTCCTTGGCGTATTTTTATGAAAATGAAGCCTTGCATTGTAAAATATCTTTCTCGAAATATTAAAACCTTTTAAAGACTTCTTGAATAGCTCATTAATATTGATTAAAGCAAGATCTATTTTATGTTTTCCAAGTCCTTCTTCCTTTAAAGCTTGTTTAATCTTATAGATGAAGTTTTCTCCGTCAATAAACAATATTGTGTTAGTCATAAAGAGATATTATCGGAGATAAGAGTAGAAGTAAAGTAACAAAAAACCTCAGCGGGTCTTTTGGACACTGGCTGAGGCGTTTATAATCTATAATATAGCTTAGTTTTAGTCAAAAATCAAGCCCCAAAAATTCGTTGCTGGCCATTTGGGACCATGTTCGGACTGTATTTCGGCATGAATACTCCGATCTCATAAATATCTAATAGTTAAAGAATATATAATCAACTAAGTCAAGATTTAATCATTGCATCAAAAACAAGTGGTATACCCTTCCGCTTACTCAAATCTTTCGTGTCTTTAATAAGTTTTATCATGCTATCGTCCACGCTTAAAATAAACTCCTCTTGGATAACCTCGTTTTCTCCAGTCAATACTAGCAGTTTACCTTCTAAATCTCCTTTTGTGATTAATTCTTTATCGAGATTTTCCAGAATGACCTCAAGTCTGTCAGCACCATTGGACGCTACCAAGGTAGGAAATCTTCTAGTAAGATCGGGTATTCTTTGTCTTCCTTCATCAAAAAACTTGAAGAAGCCTTTAAAATTCAGTTCGCCACCTTGTAATTCTCCTGATACCCCTTTAATTACCAGGGGATAGCTTTTCCCATTACTAATTGCAAATTCAATATTCACTGTAGTTCCACTTAAATTTGGGTCTGTAACTATTCCTAAGTAGTTGCCCAAAACAATCTTGTGTACTGATTTTTGTTTCGTGGGATTAGAAGAAAGTTTTTTTATTTCGTCAGTAATTAAATCTTTCGGATTCGGTTGGATTGGAGAAATGAACACAGGGTTATAAATTTTATATTCAATTTTTTTGGACTTATCAACATTGTCGCTATTAATCTTTAAAATTGACCCAATCTTAAGTATAAATTTCTGAATTTTCAATGCAATATTTTCCATCATTTTTCTCCAGCTACTTTGTTTAGAATATCCTTCACTTTTTCTGGCTCTTTATCTCTTGCCTCCTTTATATCTGGATCAGATAACTCCCAATTGAATTCTCTGTTAGCTCTGCCAAGAGGTTGTATAAAGTTATTTCTTTCCAAGGCAGACACAGTACCACCTAACGATCTACCAGTCAAACCTGTGGCGTTAGATATATACGATGTAGAAACTGTTGGTGCTGAAACAGTACCAGAAACGACTGCAGAAAGCGCTTTGGCTTGATTTTGTGTTAATCGTCTGATTTTATCTTCAGCTGTCATATAAACAGTATATCATCTAATTCCTGAAAGTCAAGAGATACCTCAAATACTACAACTACAAGCACTTTAGATATAAGAACCAAGATTGGCTCGAACTTTGTGCTTACGAATAAAACTTAGCCTTGGATTTGAGGGAAGAATACCTTGGATTTACTCTGGAATATAGAAAACGATTAGAGGCGCTCGAACCCGACAAAAAGCGCCTATTAACGCTCCAAAATACAGGTCTTGTGCCTCAAAATTCTAATTGGCTGCGGGACTTGGAATCGAACCAAGATTGGAGGATCCAAAGTCCTCCGTCCTACCATTAAACGATCCCGCAATGTGTATTATTGGCAATGAAATTATAGCATAATAAACCATGCATGTGAACTGACCGTCTTTAACTATAAAAGGTACAACTTTGGTGAAAAAGTTGTAGAATAGAGTCGACTCCAAAGGTGGCGAAGCTATTCCACCTCTAAGGTGGCGATCTATTTTTATATTACGCTGGGAAATAATTATCTTCAAGTAGTAAAATCGTGCGTAACAGGTCAGACTTCTAACATGATATTCTTCGAGCAATCCTGAGCTTGCCGAAGGGCTCGAACAATAAGATTTGTGTCGGAAGTGTGACCTCTTACGAAAGAGTTTGATCTATTGCAAAAGAATATAAAGTATTGTATGGTTTATACATGCTAACAAAAAGTGATTTATCAGCAATTAATAAAATTGTGAAGGAAGAAGCGCGGGGTGTTAAAGAAGAGCTCGGTGGAGAAATTCGTGGTGTTGAAGAAAGACTCAATTCTAAAATAGAAAGTGTGCAAAAAACTCTTGGTGCTGAAATAACAAGGGTAGAAACAAACCTTGATAACAAGATAACCAAAGTTCAAGAAACAATAGATATTGTTCAAAATGTTGTTATAAAACATCACAGCAAATTAGAACAACGTGTTGCAATTATCGAAGAAGAGCTCCACAGTCCTAGATACTAATTACGGTATCTGGCGAGGATATTCTACGTCGAAGTTGGTGATTCACAAATTTATGCATTTTAATGATAGTAGCTTTAGCATATTCTAAGTGTTCTTTTGCTTTTTTAATGACATTTTTATTCGTGTATTCATCTTGAAAAGCATAAGATACATATCCGTGTGATTGTCCTCGAAACTCGCTGTGGTCAAGCAATTGTTGAATCATAAGATCATCAACAAACAGATTGCGATTCCGTTTTATGAGTTCGTAGGTAAAAGGATTTCACCCCAAAGTTTGTCCCGACGTTTTTGTGTTAGTTTCATAAATACAAGTATTTATTTCTCTTTCAATATGTAATACGTGGCTCTTCCCTTCCCCTTCTTTTCAATTAAACCAAGCTTTATGAGTTTTTGAAAATCTAATGCCCTTGTTGCTTTAGCGCGGGAGGTCTCTTTGGCATAATCACGATCAGTAATAAACCCTTTTTGTCTTATAAACTTCAGAATCTTCAGATGGTGTGGTTGTAATTCATTTTCAGGGCTTGTTGCAACTTCAGGAAGCAGTTTTTGTACTCTTAGAAGTTCATCAATAATTCCCTCAGTAAAATACTCAAGAAAGGGGGTAAAATCAATTTTCTCTACAAGTTCATAATAATTACCAAATTCTCCAACTGTTAGGAAGTATTTTGTAACATTTTTATTGTAATAATTTTCAAAACTAAAAAGACTAAATGTATTTAGTCCCATTGCTGCAAGTAATGCTTTTGTTACAAGCCGTGTTGTTCTTCCATTGCCATCCATAAAAGGATGAATAATCACAGTCTGCTTATGAAATAGCCCAGCTAAGATAAGAGGGTCTATTTTATTCTGATGATTATTAGTAAACTCAACCAAGTCTTCCATCAAGGGTTCTACGTCTTTTACATCTGGAGGTAAATAAACAACTTGTCCAGATCTCGGATCATTAACAGCAACTGGCTTTTCCCTGAGTTTTCCTGATTCAAATTTTGGCAGCAATCCATCTACAACTTGTTTCTGGATTTTCAAAATAAGACGGAGGGATAATTTTATTTCATCGTGTTCAAGCTGCTTATTTAAATCTTGTAAAGCTTGATTATAGTTAATTACTTCTTTTTCGCTATCTCGTATATGGATTGGTGCTGATTTAAGAATTTTTTTAACTTCAGTTAAGGGTAATGGATTCCCTTCAATGCTTGTTGAGGCAAAGCTTGACACTTCACAGGCAGATCTTTCCAATTCTAAAAGTACAACTTGGGGAAAGCGTTTATTATTGAGTTCATTTACGAGAGCATTGACTCTTTTGATATTAGCTAAGAGTTTGTCTGTGATTGCGTATCGAGGTTGAAACATAAGAACCAATAGACGTATTATAGACGATTTTTAGACGATTTACAATAGGAGTAATGCAAATGCAGTTTTGCTGAAAAAGTTGTAGAATACGGGTAGGTTTGAAGGTGGCGAGGCTGTTCCACCTTAGAGGTGGAAATCTACTCTTCGTGGATTTGAACCTGCTATAATGTCTTTGATCCTTACAGGATCTTTAGACATGTTAGTAGATAATATTAATTTATATATTAAGGCCGGGAAGGGCGGAGATGGAGCGGCAACGTTTCTAAGAAACAGCCAAACAGCCAAAGGCGGGCCAGACGGGGGAAATGGTGGAAGTGGAGGAAATATATATTTTCAGGGATCAACAAATGTAAATGACCTTCGTGAATTTAGATATAAGAAAAAAATTATTGCAGAAGATGGCGTCCCCGGTAAACGCAAAAAATTATTTGGGAAAAATGCTTCTCATTTAACCATTTATCTACCTCTTGGTACACGAATCACAGATACCTTATCTGGAAATGTAATTGAAATAATAGACACAACTACTCCAATTTTGGCTGCAAAAGGAGGAAAAGGCGGGCGGGGCAATACAGAATTTAAGTCTGCTACCAATCAAGCCCCTTTGTTTGCTGAGAAAGGCACGCCAGGTGAAGAAAAAAAATTACTTTTGGAACTCCGGCTCATCGCAGATGTGGGACTTATTGGGTTGCCAAATTCCGGAAAAAGCAGTTTGCTTGCTGTTTTGACAAATGCCACGCCCAAAATTGGTGATTATCCTTTTACAACTCTTGAACCAAATATTGGTATGTTAGGCGTGCATCCGATTGCCGATATTCCAGGCCTTATCGAAGGAGCATCAAAGGGGCGCGGTTTGGGAATTGCATTTTTAAAGCATATTGAAAAAACTAAAGTTTTGGTTCATTGTATAGATTCTATAAATGAAAATGTAGAAAAAGCATACGAAACTGTCCGCCATGAATTTGCACAACACAACACGTCATTGTTAGACAAACCAGAAATTATTTTGCTTACAAAAACCGATCTAGCAGATGAATCAACAATAAAAAAGAACATAAAAATTCTGCAAAAAAAAGGAAAGCGAGTGCTCGCCTGTTCAATCTACGATCAAAACAGTTTGGGCATATTGAAGGACGAGCTAAGAAGTCTACTATAATCCTATAGTTATGGTTGACATTGCATGTTGGTTTTGGTATACTCTTACCTAGCCTAGCAGATTGAAGTAATAAATCTGCTTAATTTTGAAAAGTTTCTGATTAGATCAGGTTAAGATAATAAGTACTACAAGTTTTTTAGAATCGTATCTTTTCCCCTACTCGTAACATTATCTCATTTAAGCAGTTTTATTCCCTTAATTAATAAAAAAACTATGACAAGTTCGCAAAAATCCCGCAATCCATATAATAGAAATAGGTTCTATAATAATGTTAATAGAAAATTTTTTCATAGAGGCAAGCGGAACAGGCTTGCCGAAAAAATAGAAGAAAGCCGCTTTATCAACAAATCTGCTTTTGCCCCTGTTGATCCATATAAACCAAGTAATTCCTTTGCGGATTTTCCTTTTTCTGAAAAGTTACAAGCAAATATTGTATACCAAAAGTATAGTACTCCAACTGCGATTCAGGATCAAACTATTTCGCATATTATCGCAGGACATGACCTTATCGGAATTGCAAATACAGGTACTGGCAAAACCGCAGCATTTCTTCTGCCTCTAATTGATAAAATATCAAAAAATCTTACAGAGAAAGTTCTTATTGTTACTCCGACTCGCGAATTAGCAATGCAAATAAAGACAGAGCTACAAAAGTTTAGCTATGGGTTAGGAATATATACAGTATTATGCATTGGTGGAGTAAGCACAACTTCGCAAAGAAATGAATTAAGAAGAAATCCTCATTTTGTTATCGGAACGCCAGGAAGACTAAAGGACTTAATTCGGGGAAAAAGTCTTGATCTTTCACAATTCCACAATGTTGTTTTGGACGAAGTGGATCGTATGGTTGACATTGGTTTTATTCACGATATCAAATACTTTATTTCCCTGCTACCGCGAAACCGACAGTCGTTGTTTTTCTCTGCAACAATTCCAATTCCGGTAAAAGAAATTCTCAAGACTTTTGTAAAAGATCCTATTAGTGTCAGCGTAAAAACGCAAGATACTCCAGAAAATATAAAGCAGGATATCATCCGCGTAAAAGATAAAGGTAGAAAGATAGAACAATTACAAGAACTCTTGCGGCAAAAGGGTTTTGATAAAGTTATTGTTTTTGGCAGAACAAAATGGGGCATACAGAAATTAACCACGAGACTAATTAGTAGAGGTTTTAGAGCAGCAGCTATTCATGGAAATAAATCTCAAAGCCAAAGACAACGGGCTTTAGATGAATTTAAAAAAAATAATATTCAAGTGCTTTTGGCAACAGATGTAGCCTCACGGGGACTCGACATTCAGGACGTTACCCATGTGATTAATTATGATCAACCTGCATCGTACGATGATTATATCCATAGAATTGGAAGAACAGGAAGAGTTGATAAAAAAGGCACCGCGCTTACTTTTGTAGAGTAAAATAAAAAGGTGGACCAAATTCGCCACCTGATATACTATTGTAACTCGTTTACGCACCAAGAGACTGCTTTTGGGTCAGGGATTTTTTCGCACTCCTCTATTGCTAGTTTAGGATCTTTGTTCCAATCTTGTATAGATACGCCTATTTGCTTAAAGCATGCTTCTTTACTATCAGGATTGGTAATAGTACAGAAATCAATCATTCTTTGTGTATCTCCGACAAAGCGATAGGAAAACGAGGATATAACTCCACCTATGCATACGTTTTTGAAATGAATATTGGGCATTAAGTCGCAATCTTCTTTCATTGTCTTAAGAGATGATGTAAAGCCGACTTGGTTGGTGCCAATAGTTCTAAAACAGCGATCTTGATATTTCTGGGGAATCTGCAGGCACATTTGAGCAACCTTTGTCCAATTTTGATTATTGATAATAGAAAAATACGAACTCTGATATTGCCAGCAGAGAGATTGGTATTTTTCATCTAAGACATTACAGGGATAAAATGGGTCATCAGCTTTAATATAAATACTTTTGTGGTCAAAAGACGTTGAGCTTGAGGAGTTCTCCATAAAAGCTCCTGTATAACACTTTTCTTTGTAGGTTTGGTCATTTAGACTATCGCACAACTTCAAAGACTCTAGTAGCTCCATGTCTGTTACAAACATAGCAGCGTGTCCTGATCCGTGCAAGCATTCATTAAACTCCAATGGTTTTTGATAATCTTTTTTCTCTCCGCATATTTTGGCAAACTGGGTATCTAAATCAAAATCTGTTTTTGACTGTTGTTCTTTGAGAAATGCCTCAAGTGTCCCATGGTAGCATCCTCCGTGGCAGGTAGAGTCACATTGAGCATAGACCTTCGCTATGGTTTTTTGTTTGTTGTATTCGCTTCGAGACAGATAATGCGTGACCTCATGACATCTGGCATAAACTTCAGGATTGGCTTCGTTGGTTTTTAAAAGACTTAGAGTTTTTGAGAGCCCAAATTGATCATACAGCGCTTTTGCTGCCTTTTTGTAGCAAGCGTCCCGGCCGTTGATATCGTAACAAACCTTCATCTGTTTTCTTATATAAGCATTTGAATCTTCGTTGTTTTTAGGTGGGGCGAAGTTAAATTCCCTTTGTCTGCCGTATTCCGAAATAATTCTCTCAACATGACTTTGACACTCATCCTTTCCCTCTAAAGCCGCATCGCACACCTCCTTGGACTTTTCCCACCAATTGGGTACTTCTTGAAAAACCATTTCTCCAGCAGCTGCTTTAAGGCATCTTGTCATAAATTCTCTGACACCTATTTTTTGGCATCCTGAGATAACTGTTCCTACATCTTCCTGAGCAACCAAAGAAAAACCAAGAGAGTCAAAACACGCTTGTTTAAAAGGTTTTGAATCGGACGCGAGGCAAATAGAAATTACCTCATCAAACCCAAGCTTAAACCTTCCCATCAAAAGAGACGGCTGGTTTCTTCCACAGGCAAATGAGTATGCATATCCGAAGTCTTTCTCTAATTGGTTGCAGGGGTAAAGGGGATCGTCTTTTTTAAAGAAAGAGTCTTTGGCACTTCTTACAAACTCCATAAATACGCCGTCAAAGCAATATTCTTGGCCAATTGTAAGTTTTTTACAAGATCTAAGTGCTGCTTTCAAATCGTTTGTGGAGTAAAAGCTTGCTACTCCGTGTCCAATGCCATGAATACAGCTGGCTGCTGGTCCAGAAACAGCATTGTTGTTTTTAGGATTCAATTTTAAACAAGCACCCTCAGCGTCAAGGAGAGAATCAATACTTTTTGCAAATGCTTTGTCTAAAAATCCATGATAGCAACCGAATGCAAATTCACTGGTACAATTTCTTAATCCTTCAAAGTTTTTTTCCTCGTAAATTAAACTGCCCGCAAGATGAGCAAGATCATGAATATTACCTGCTGATCCCCCTTGTCCTTTAAATGCATCTTTAACGTACTGCCACACTTTTTCTGCCCCTTCATTCTTGGCTATTTCCCTAAGTGCGATAATTTGTTTATCAGGAGCAAGCCTGAAGAAAGCCTCAACCTCTAAAGATTTTTTTGGTTTGGATTTTGTATTACCTAAGAAAAACTTTTTGATCTCTCTCCATATGTTGTGAAAAACTCCTTTTATGTCTTGGATCAAGTTTGTGTCGTCTTTTTTTTCTGTATCTTTGTTTTCAGCTTCACTTCTAGCTACAGCTTCATTTTCCTCCACAATTACTATTATTGTTCCTCTTTTGTGCGGCAAGAGATGGTCGTGGTATCTCCATTCTCCCACCTCTTTTGGCTTAAACGGCCAAGATTCACCTGGCGCAATTGGTTTTTTGGGATCAAATTCAGGATATAAGTCATGGGTGGGGTGCACGTTGCTGGCTGGCCAACGAGACTTGTTGTCTTTATTTAAAAAGATAATTGTTGAATTCTTATCAACCGTGATAGATTCAGGTTCAAAACCATCCGGGGTCATCTCAATAACCTGGGTTTGAGAGTGGGCAATAATTTTCTGAGGGAGAAGTAATCCTATAAGGGCTAGCCAAATCAACGCAATCCTAATCATTTCCTCATTATACAACATTATACAGGGAGTGCTACATCAAGGTTTTATAGTAAGAGGTCACACTTCCGACACAAATCTTATTGTTCGAGCCCTTCGGCCCGCTTCGCCCGCGTCGCCCGCTTCGCCGCGAGGCGTGCAGCGAGGCGTGCAAGCTCAGGGTAGACTCCGTCGAGAACTCTTTATTGAAAACTTCTCGATTCTCCTTCGGCAAGCTCAGGATCGCTCGAAGAATATCATGTTAGAAGTCTGACCTGTTACGTTTTATATAGGAGTTGGGTAGGAATAACCCTATGGTGTTCCATAGGCTGGTGTCCCATAAGCTGGGGTACCGTATGCTGGTGTTCCATAGGCATCGGGCGTGCCATAAGCTGGGGTACCGTATGCTGGTGTTCCATAGGCTGGTGTCCCATAAGCTGGGGTACCGTATGCTGGTGTTCCATATGATGGACTTGGGTAACTATAGCTGCCTGGTGTTGGATATCCATAGGTTGGTGTTGCGTAAGGTGACGAATAAGTTCCTGGTGTTGGATAGGAATACGTAGTTCCTGGTGTTGGATATCCATAGGTTGGTGTTGCGTAAGGTGACGAATAAGTTCCTGGTGTTGGATAGGAATACGTAGTTCCTGGTGTTGGATATCCATAGGTTGGTGTTGCGTAAGGTGACGAATAAGTTCCTGGTGTTGGATAGGAATACGTAGTTCCTGGTGTTGGATATCCATAGCCCCCTGGGGTTGGGTACGAGTAAGGAGTAGGATAGGAAGGGGTTGTGTAATTTGGGTTTGAGGGTGTGTAGTAAGTTGGCGTGGTGTAAGTCGTCGGAGTTGGATAGTAATATGTTGGGGGTGAGGTGTAAGTTGAGTCTGGTGTTACGTATCCGCTTCCGGGAGTATAGTAGGGAGAGGTATAGGTGCCGCCTGGCGTGTAGTAAGAAGGAGAATAATAGGTCGGCGTATAATAGTTTGGAGTAGAGTACGGTGTATAGTAGGAAGGTGTTGTGTAGTTACTTCCCGGAGGTGGCGTGTAGTAAGTTGGCGTTGAATATGGAGTGTAGTACGAAGGAGTTGAATATGGTGTTGGAGTATAGTACGTAGGCGTATAGTATTCAGCTGGAGTGTAATAGGTAGGGGTTGTATAACCCGATCCTGGAGGCGGTGTATAGTAGGTAGGCGTTGTGTATGGTGGAGGAGAGGTATACGCTATGGGTGTAGGATAGGTACCCGGTGTATAGTAGGTAGGCGTTGTGTATGGTGGAGGAGGCGTGTAGTAGGTAGGAGTGGTATAGTCCGATCCCGGAGGAGGCGTGTAGTAGGTAGGAGTGGTATAAACAGGTGGAGTGAAGTAGACAGGAGTAGTATAACCACCTCCATTGTAAGGCGTATAGTACTGAGGCGTTGTGTAAGTAGGAGGAGTTGAGTAGCTTGGCGTCGTGTAATTTGATCCTGCTGGAGGAGTATAATAATAAGGCGTTGTGTATGCTGGAGGAGTATAATAATAAGGCGTTGTGTACCCACTACCTACTGGTGGAGTATAGTATGTTGGAGTTGAATAAGTAGGGGTTGGATACTCGCCAGTAGGCGTTGTATAATTACCCCAAGGTGTGTAGTAAGTTGGCGTTGTATAGTTGCTTCCTATAGGCGGCGTATAATAGTTTGGTGTTGAATACATGCCAGGAGTATAATACTGAGGTGTTGTATAAGTTGATCCCTCAGGCGGCGTGTAATATATAGGAGTAGTATAGAAGGTCGTGGTTGGCGGTGTTACATAAATAGTATCACTGGGAGGAGTATAGTAAGTGCCAGGAATATATATCTCAGGTGGTCTGGGCGCCCTCGAGTTAAAGCCTTCACAATCACCAGCATTTTCTCTACAATAATCATAACAAGAGGCAGGTGAGTTACAATTCCCCATTTCGGCAATTGGTTCATGGGTTACTTGCGTCCCCGGAGTGTAATAAAGATATGGTGTATAGTCTTCTGTTGGTTTCCCTCCTGTTGCATCAAATCCAGGACAACTTGCGGGATTGTCCAGACAGTAGTCATAACATGCGCCTGGAGTCGTACAATTACCCATCTCGGGCCTAGGCTCAAAGTGGGCGCTTGCTATTTCTGGCGTGATTCCTAAAGGAAACACTTGCATGCATGTATTACCGTCCCAATATCCTCCGCCATCAACACAATAAGCTGCCATTTTATAATCTGGTATCTTTGTGCAAGTACCTCCGGGTCCATGAGTCTCGCCTTCCCCACAGCTAACAGGGACATAAACCCCATTTGATCCTAGATAAAAACTTCTACACTCTTTTGAATTTTGATCGCAGTAATTACGACAAGTTGCCTCATCTGTACATCCTCCAGGACCAAAGAAGTTTCCACCACCTGGAGCAAACGAGGAACACTGCGTAAAATTGGCAGGATCACTACAATAAGCGCCACACGATTCAGGTGTCTGACAACCTCCTGGACCGGAAGTTTCTGTTCCGCCAACAATTCCTACTTGGCCAGCAAATCTACTACAAGCTTCTGCATTAGATGGATTATCACAGAAAGAGAGACATGATTCAGGAGAATTACATCCTAAAACGGTTTGAGCCGTATCATAGATTACAGATCCAGGATCAATATCCTCTACATATCCTCCTGGAATTTCATTTCTTTTGGCAAAACCGTCGCACCTCTCGATATTGGCAGAGTTAGAGCAGTAATCAAAACAACTCTTTGCTGAATTGCAGCCTAGCTCATTTTGAGTTTCCTGCCAGAATTTGTCATCTCCATAAAGCGTCTCATCGTCTTTATAAAAGCCGTTTTTTTTGGCAAAATCGCTGCAGGTATTGTAGTTAATGGGATCTTCACAATAATCAGTACAGGATTCAAGACTGGTACAGCCCCCTAAGCCTTCAATTGGGAAATTAAGACCAGCAGTTGATGTAGTTTGTGAATCTTCTGAAGGCGAAGGACTTTGTGAAAAAACATTTCTATTGACAAATGATAACAACATCAAGAGGGCTACGACAAAAATTGTTAATCTTAATCTATTCACCATCATCGAATTACTCATAGTTATCTATTGGTCACAAAAGGATTTTTGTACTTCTCAAATGGGTTAACGTATTGGGTATTTTTATCAAAGGGATTTTTATACGACGTTTTGACTTCCACTTTCGGCTTTTTTGTATAAAGTTTTTGAAGAGGAGAAGATGGCAGTCTAAGAAGAATAACAACCACCACTACCGCTACTCCCAACAATAAGCCAATAATTAGGTATTTCCTTCGATGTCTATTTAGATGTAGATTTACATCTAAAGAGTTATTAGGTAACACAATATTATTGTTGAACAAATTTCAGCGTTTTGTCAAGAGGTAAAATACTCTAGGGTAAAGACGAGAGGCCAGATAAGCATTGATTTTTATAGGGCATCTCTATCTTTTGACAAAGCTTTTCTTTTTCACTTTTTTTTATCGGATCGGAAATAACTTGGCTTATAACACGCTGAAAACATTCATTTTTAAGCGCAGGGGAGACTTGCGAACAGATAAAAAATGCCTCATCTCGACCTCCAACAGAATAGAATGAGCCAGCATTCACCACCACACAGTTATCGTACCATTTTGGTCCCACTTGTTGGCAAAATTGGAAACTCTTTATGGGATCACCTAGGGTCAAAGGGTGAATTTGCCTGGCAATGTTATCCATACACCAAGCGGTATACTGATCGTTGCCAATTTCTTCACAGATTTGGGTGGTTTTGGCAATGTCGCCACTGTGCATTTGGTAAATTCTTGCTGCCTGATTGAGCCAACAACCTTTTTGGTATTTCTCTTCAAAATAATTGCAGGGAAAATACGGATCATCCGATAACCAATCTCTTTTTAATTCTTTATCTTTCCCCCAATCGTGAACCCCAAATAGATTTTCCATAAAAGCTCCATTGTGGCAAGAGGACAAAGCTTCTGGAAATTTAGCCTCTTTCTCGTAAAGGTGGTCGCATGTTTCAAGAGCCTTTGGTAGATCATAATCCCATATAGCTAAAATCGAGTGTCCACCGGCATGAACACATTGAAAATAGCGAACAGGATAGGCTTTGCAGCGATCGGTCATCTTGGTGATTGCCTCAAATCCTTGATCGGAAGCCGCCTCTATAATAGCTCCGTGGTAACAAGCATACAAAAAGTAATCTTTACATTTTAGAATCGAATCTACCCCGTATTTTTGATAGGCGTAAAAGCCTATCTGGTGAACTGCTAGATGTCCTTCTCCAGTGTGGGGGAGGGAAGATTTTTCTAAAATTTCCAAAGCTTCCTCAACGTCGACTCTTTCAACTAGCTTTCTTGCGGACTTTAATCGAACAGTTTGGTCAGACCCCAAGATCCCTTTTAATTCCGGAATTTCTTCGGGCGACTTGGTTGGGCTAGGAGTATCTTTCTTAGCGAGAATAGTTTGTATTTCTTTAGGAAGAGTAAACGTGCCATTTGAGTTTCCTACCCAAAAAATTAGAAAAGTTAGAACAGTTAACCAAATTAGCAAAGGAATATTGAAGCGCATAGTCTTACACTATAATATAATATAAACAATATGTTTTCTGAAAGCAAGTATGGGTTGACAGGTTTTGCAGGATATGACATAGTCAGATAAGTATGGATCCACAAGGCGTAGGTCAAGAGCGTGTAGATCAACAACTTAAACCCGAGTATCCACCAAGAAGGAACATAACTGCTTTCATAATAATAGGCGTTGTTTTCTTTATCCTTTTAATTGTGGTAATTATTATTTTCTTTTTGGTACGGGCAAGAACGAATACTGCACAACAGCAGGGTAATATTTCTACACTTACTCCCTTACCCGTCCCCAGTTTCTACGAGTTAGTGACCCAAGACATACAAAGTCAAGAGGTCAAACTTGCTGAGCTCGAAAAGGACATGAGAGCACTAGATGAGATGCTCGTATATGAATCTGTTAATTTTTCAGATGTTCTTACCCCTCCACCAGTACAGACTCCAGAGTGGGTAGCACAAAAGATGGAAATTGCAAAAAAGCGCGCGGAGTTAGAGATTGATCGAAGAATTGCGACTCTTGACAAGCTTAGTCCCAAGATCGTTCTTGCGAAAAAATTGTCATCAGCACAGAAATCGCAGCTTACTAATGAAGTTGAGGCGCAGATATCATCTCTTTCTTCGTTAAGGGAACTTGTTTCGGGCCAAACCAATTTTGGCGTCCTTATCGCAGATATCAACATACTTTCTGATTTTTACAAAAATTACCAAGTGGTTGTCCCCAAAGTTTATATAGCTATAGTAGCAGACAAAATTAATGTTCTTGGCGACGCTTTTGCGGGTATTGCAGGTAAGATGACACAAAAAACAGGAGAGCTTCGGGCTTTGGGAAAGGACGTAGTATCCCTTCAGAAAACGCTTGGACACATGCTGTATGTTTTGGGAGATGCGGCAAATAAGGCAGAAAATGCACTCATAGCGGTTTTGCCTTTGTCTGCCCAAGATTATCCCAAGAACAAACCTGTTTTGTTTGATGCGAAGAGCAAAGTGCAAGTAAGTCGAAGAAACCTAAGTCTAGCTCTATCAGACGCGCGAAATATTCTCAGCACTCTCAAGGCGATTGAAAGTGGGAAAGCTCCAAGCGGAAACTTCTTCCAATTCCTCCCCATATTTAGATTTTAATAAGCCATTTTTGTACTAGAATTACCTCACGATTGCATGAGATTTTTCTGGTAAAACGCCTATATGCTTACATTGTTGCCGCTGATGGTGCAGATGGTGGCGGCATTGTTGGCGGAGCAGTTTGTCCTAAATCCCCTTCTACAAGATTTTGTTCTATCTGCATGTGTGCTTGCTCAACCGTTGGTTTTGGCATTGTGTCGTTTTGATGATTTTGCATCCAGTGTTGATTCAATGCATTTTGATCCATCATCATCTTCATTTTCTCAACAGCTTCCTCTTTAGTATTGGCATCAACCGACATCACGTGGCCGCAACTGCATTTCATTGAAAATTTCTTCATTTATTTTCACCTCCCATCATGTTCAATTTAAACATTTTTTATCTTAACTGAATGCTTACTATAAATCAAGAGCGAAAATCGTAGACGTTCAGGAGTTGTCAAGGGAATTATTCTTCGATCCGTTAGCTGACGCAGAGAAGTTTTCAACGGTTTTAGTTCTCGACTTTCAGTCTCGAACAATAAAAAGTTTTGTCAAATCCTGATACTTGACAAGCTTTTTCATAGGTGAACGGGTACCGAAAATCCAAGGTCGCCTAAGTTGGGTGGTTTGATGAGGAAAGATTAGTCGTTAAGGCAAAGATTATAATCTGATCTATTCGTTTGGTGCTTCGCCATAGATTAGAATCTTGGTTCCAGGGTTAGAATTAGTTGCATATGTTGTGTGCTTGGTGCTTGGAGGTTCTGCCCAAGAGTATAACTGTTCGACTTCCTCGGTTTTCATGTTAATACAACCATGAGACATGGGATGGCCAAAGTTATTGTGCCAGTATGTGCCGTGTATTCCAAAACCACGCCATTTGGGTGTCTGATCATTATAAAAGTACATGGTGTATGGTACGTTGGGGAGGTAATAATATGTTCCTAAGGATTTATTTCCGCCTTCCATTTTTGTGTAGCGAAGTTTTATCCAGATGTTAAATGTTCCCGTAGGAGTTCTTCCCCATTTTCCAGTGGAAACCAAAAAATCATACACTTTTCTATCTCCTTCGTACGCGTATAAACGTTGATTGGTAAGATCAATCTCTATCCTTTTACTCAAAGTTGAATCGCCTAGTACATTCCCGACAGGCGGAATGTCCATTGCTACTTCGTAAGGAACACCAAAAATTCCTCCTTCAAACTCAGCGCTCAACTTGGTTTTATCGTATATGCCTGCAAGGTCTTTTATACAGCTTATTGAATTTGCGCAAAAATTAGCTTTGCTGCCTTGGTCAATTGCAACAAATAAGGCAACTACAAATAAAGATACAAAAACACTGCCTAAAAACAGCTTTTGCATTATATTCATCATAATACTATTATTTGTAAAAAGTAAATACCCAAAAACCCACAGTGTGGGGCTTGACAATATGTCTTATAGTATGATAGAATTCGCATTCTATGTTTGGATCTCTCATTCTATCTGGCTTGATATTGTTCTCTTCGCAAACTGCTCTATTGTCTTCAGAGCAGATATCGCTTGAAAACCGTCAGGGAAATAAGTATATAAACGAAGTTTTTAAGGATAATATACTTTTAAATATTGCCTACATGCAGCGTAAGGTCACTAAAAAGGAAGACATAGACTGGAATGATCTTCGTAGGCCTTTTGTCTACAAATTTAAACTTTTTCCGCAAAAAACATTTGCTTTTCACGAAGATGTGTTCCCAAAATACAAATCCACTCTTTCGATCACAACGAATGCGCATTTTAACTTTCAAGAAGGTTTTAAGTCCGATGGATACCTGATGGGAGACGGAGTATGTCATCTAGCGTCTCTTATATATTGGGTGTCAAAAGAAGCAGGACTTGATGCCCACGCGCCAACCAACCATAATTTTGCAGAAATTGCAGAGATATCTAAAGAATACGGAGTATCAATATACAGTATGCCACGATTTGCCGCATCAAATGCTAAGCAAAACTTGTATGTAACAAACAATCGCCAAAAGCCTGTTATTTTTGAATTTGTCTATAATGGCGAAACCCTTAAGCTATCTATCTACGGGAAGCTTCAATAAAAAGAAAAAGGGGGATTTCCTTGCGAGCCCTATCTTCTGCTTGAGATCTTGGGCCTGGTTCACTTTTTTTAAAAGAATTCCACTCTTCTAAACGTGAAATACAGAAACCATATTTATTGAGCATTTTAAAGTAAAATTGTAAAGGCCGATGGAAAGACCAAGCGTAGTCTTTTGGCCTTTCGCCTGGATGTATTTGGATTTTTACTCTTGATTCGCTCAGGTAGCTATCAATTCTTCTATACTGGATTTTTCGCTCTTCGTCCCAACCCCAAGAACTTTCCCTAGGGATTCTAAATGCGGGGTGGTTAAGTACGATAAATAATTTTCCACCATTATTTAAAACTCGATTGCATTCTTTAAAAACTCCATGGACATTTTCAATGTTTTGAAGAGCTAAGATAATGGTTATTTTATCAATGCACTCATTTTTTAGAAAACTTAAGTTTTCTGCAGTAGCAATGTGGTAATCTATTATTGTTCGAGCTTGCCCGCCTTGCCGCGAGGCAGGTCGAGAACTAAGACTTCTCGACTCTCCTTCGACAAGCTCAGGATCGCTCGAAGAATAAGTGCGGTGTTTTTTCGCAAGGTCAATTAATTCTTGAGAGACATCAACGCCTATAACCTTAGCACCCGCACTTTTAAATGCGCGAGAGAAAAATCCCTGTCCGCAAGCCAAATCAAGAATTGTCTCCCCTCTTTTTATTTCAAGAAGCCTTAAGAGGTTTGGAAGGATAAGATTTTTTTGATATGTCCTCGCTTCTTTCTCCAAAAGGTTGTCATACCAATCAGCCACCTTTCCCCACGATGTCTTCGACTCTGAGGGACGAGCCCTCAGGCTCAGACTCGAATGAGTTGATTTATTCATAGTTTCAATTTTACCATAAACACATGTAGTTGATCTTTGCTACATCAGGAAATTGTGGTAAAATAGCCTCGATATGAACAAGGAAGGGCAACAATTTAACCCAAACCCAGAATGAGAGGATTGTTACAACACTACGCTATAGCGTATCGTTGTACCAGACTCCAACATGAAAATCCAAATGAAGCCCGCTTATGTAGAATCTTATCTACATCTGCGCTGCATAACTTACCATTCTTTCAAATATTTGCAGTCCCTCGGGTTTAAAATCGCCCATCCTTCGCCAATTGGGATATTGGGATTTTAAAATTGATCGTTCAGGATGCGGCATAAGCCCTAAAATACGGCCGGAGGGGTCAGTAATACCTGCAATAGCATGCAAAGACCCATTTGGATTATCAGGATATTTTTGCGTTGGATTGCCTTGTGAATCGACATATCGAAAGAGAACAAGCTTATCTTTTTCAATTTTTTCAATCATATTTTTTTCAGCCAAAAATTTTCCTTCGCCATGAGCGATTTGTAGAGAGATAACATTATTGTTTGTCCGCCTCGGAGGAGTCATGGTTTCCCCCTCGACTTCGCTTTGGATCAGCCTGCCACCATCCGAGGTGTTGTAGCTGTTTAGAAATACACATTTTGATTTTGGTTCTATTTTTAAGTTTATCCATCTGCAGTCAAAACGTCCGGAATCATTGCTAGTTAATGTGGCCTGCATCTTTCCAAGTTGACCAAAAGGTAAAAGCCCAGTTCGTACTAATACCTGGAATCCATTGCAAATACCAATGATAAGGGTATCTTTTCTTTCAACAAATTTTTTAAGTTCTTCTGAGAAAAAAGAGGTAAGCTCTACTGCCAAGATTTTCCCAGAAACAATATCATCTCCATATGAAAATCCTCCAGGAATAGCTAAAATTTGAAAGTTTTTGAGGTAGTGCTGTTTTGTACGAAGTTCATTAACGTGCACGATTTTGGCTGTTGCATGAACAAGTGTAAACGCAAAAGCAAGTTCTTCATCGCAGTTTATCCCATCTGTTTTTAATACCAATACCTTAGGTTTTGCTTTCATATAAACTGTCTGTTATTAAATTAATTGAAAATTCTTTGCATTGGCTTTTGCCAAGCTTTTTTAAGAACATCGATGTCAACCTCAAATATCTTATTTGAGTCAAAGCTTACATTTATTTTTTTATCTTTTACTGTATTTCCGATAACTATAAACGGTACATTTTTAAATAGTCTTTTTGCAATCATCTCATTTTTAACTTCAACAAGAAAACATCCTGATGTTTCATTGAAAAGAAAATAATCAGGACGAACGTCCACCTCCGAGGAGTCCATTCGGCCACCTCGGAGGTGCAGTTTGGCTCCCATGTTTCCTCCGACACACATTTCAAAAAGTGTTGTAATTAGTCCCCCTTCACTGATATCATGGCAGGATAAAACTTGACCAGCTTGCATTGCTTTGTAAAGAGCATAGAGCGTCTTAGGTAGTAATTGAAGATCTACTTTAGGTACCCTCACCCCGTCCCTCTCCCCAAAATACACTGATCCGTCCATTTCTTCAGAATCCATCTTCCCAACAAGACAAATAACTGATCCTTTTTGTTTGAAATCTGCAGTAATGGTATTTGCAACACTCGGAATTCTACCAAATACTGATATGCAAAGTACTGGTGGAATTTTAATAATTTCTCCATTTTTTCCCCGATAAGTTGAGGAAAGGCTATCTTTACCCGAGATGACTGGAATTTTTAAAGCCTTCATAAAGTCAACAACCGCATCAACTGATCTATCCAAAGACCACAAGGATTCTTCATCAGGATATGGCCAAATGAAATTATTGATTAAAGATGCTTGTTTGTAATTTCCACCTACTGCTGTATAATTAGAAATTGCCTCAGTTGCCGCCCAAATGCTTCCCCAATAAGGATCAATCTTGGTTAAAACAGGATTTAGTCCATGAGAAATAATCATGCCATAAGCTCGATTCAAAAGTGGTCTTAAAACTACTGCATCATTTGGCCCATCAAATAATTCTCCACCGAATGGTTGCAATGCGTTAGTCCCCTGGACTGTATGATCATAAAGTCTTACAATTGGTTCTTTAGAACAAACATTACCGTGAGATAATACTTTTTGAAGAACTCTAACCCATTCTAGTTCTGTTGATGGTATTAAGATTTCTTTTTTTCCAAGGAGACTCTTTCGAGAGGGAGTCTCCTTTTCAATAGGTTTCGTAGCAATCATTTTTCTTTGCGGCAATCCATGATGTAGAAATTCCATATCTAAATCGCATACTAATTCTTTATTAAAGTACACCTTTAATCTTTTACTTCCATCGAATACTCCAAGCATTGATTCTTCTACATTATATTTTTGACAGACCTTTATAAATCTTTTTAACTTATTTTTGGGTATTGCAAGAATCATTCTTTCTTGAGATTCTGAAACCCAAATTTCCCAAGGCGCAAGGCCATGGTATTTAAGTGGTGCATTTGCAAGATCCACATTGGTTCCAACTTTTTCTCCCATCTCTCCAATTGCCGATGAAAACCCTCCTGCTCCGCAATCTTGAATAGCTCTGATAAGTCCTTCATCACGCGCTTCTATAATTGCGTCAGACATTCGTTTTTCCTCAATCGCGTTACCAATCTGCACAGCTCCAGCATTAACTGAAATTGTGCGATTTGTCATCTCCCCACTTGAAAATGTTGCGCCATGAATCCCATCTCTTCCTGTTCTGCCTCCAACTACTACAACAACATCACCCACTTTAACTCTGCCTTTTTTTGCCTTATTTTTTGCTAGGATCCCATATGCACCTACAATAACTGTTGGTTTGGCTCGAAAATCATCATGAAAATGAATAGAACCATTATTAGTTGGTATACCCATTCTATTACCGTAATCTCTAACTCCCATAACAGCTCTTTTAAGTAAATACAAAGGAGGAAAACATCCTGCGGGAAGATCATTTGTAGGAAGCAATAGGTTAGCAAAACAAAATATATCAGTTGAAGCTATAGTCTTTGCTCCATGTCCAGTTCCTAAAACATCACGAAAAACTCCCCCAGATCCAGTCATCGCCCCTCCATAAGGTTCAATAGCAGAAGGACTATTATGTGTTTCCACTTTGCCACAAATGGCATATTCTTCATAAAAATCCATAACACCTGAGTTGTCCACAAATGCAGAAACGATAAGCTTTTTGTGCTTAAACGCTTCTTTTCTTAATCGTCTGATAAGTGGTTGCTTAGACTTTCCATCAACAGTAAGATTTGCTTTAAATGTTTTATGAGCGCAATGTTCACTCCACGTTTGCGCAAGTGTTTCCAATTCACAGTCAGTTGGATCTCTTTTTATTTTTTGAAAATAATGCTTAATAATCTTCATCTCTTCAGCATTCAAAAATAGCTTATCTTTAGATAGAGAAAGCAATTCATTGTTCATCATAGTTCTTAGAGGAATAATAGTTGTTTGTCCCACATTACCTTTAATAAGTAAAGTCTTTGGTGTTTTGTTTACAACATATTCAATTGTTGGGTTAAGTAAATTTATTTTTTGAATGATATGGCTAAGTTCATTTTGTGTGATATTACCAAGGAAATAATATTCCCAACTTGAATCAGCAGCAAGCAACTTTATACCCATATCTTTTGCCGACTTTATTATAGAAGCAACTTCGGGATTCATTACTCCTGGTTTATAAGCTACTTCGATAACTGTTTTAGCATCAGTAATCAAGGGACTATTAACAGTATGTTCTTGAGTTATTGGATCTGTAAATAAGCGCGCAGCTAGAAAATTGGCTTGTTCTTTTGTAGTTCCTTCAATTCTGTAAACTTTCGTGGTTCTAACTTTTTCAAGACCTAGTACGCCAATTGTCCTTTGAGCTTCATGGGCAACTTCCTCACCTCTTATGTCCTTATCTATATTTGCAACTCTAATTTCGTGAATTGCCATAAAGATTATAAATTTGTAGAATTAAAATTTCACCCGCCACCAGAAATTAATGTTGCCATTCGTTCCCTCATTTCAATCTATCCCAAATACGAAGGCCTGGAATTTTTAGAAAATGTCTGTCATAGGTTATTAGCACAGCCCCAGACTCTATTACATTCGACGCAATCCAGACATCATTATTCGGAATTGGCGTGCCTTTCCGCCTAAGAAATACCTTAATTTGACTATAGATCTCGGCAGACTCCTTTGTGGCTTCTACTATTTCTGTTGTGTAGTCATCAAGAAAATCTTCCAATATTGTTCTATTTTCTTTCTCTTTGCTTCCTGCTTTGAATCCAGTAAGCAGCTCTCCAATAACTATAGTTGAAATAAATATTTTTTCTGCACTTTTTACTTCATCTATGAGGTTGCTATCCTTGCCTCTAAATAAAACACTACTTGAGTTTGTGTCTAGGAGTATCTTTTTCATTTCCAGTCTTCCTCATCAATATTTTCAAATTCTTCATTTATTATCTTATCAAACTCATC
>Ga0213870_1000228_pt1 | contig 29587 bp, 25 predicted proteins | sample WICALVC2017_Meta_FD_160119 | JGI IMG/M metagenome (GOLD analysis project Ga0213870, IMG submission 160119) | Freshwater microbial communities from subterranean cave lake in Wind Cave National Park, South Dakota, United States - WICALVC2017 | ecosystem: Environmental > Aquatic > Deep subsurface >... | reverse complement strand
CGAGCAAGGCGGTTACTTGGGCGTGGTTTTCGGCTATCCCTTGCTTAACTTTTTCGGTTTCACTTCTTCCTTGGTCATACTTCTCGGCCTGATTTTTATTTCTTTTTTAGTTTCAATGGATATTCCCTTGCATCGTTTGATTTTCAAGGACAAGAAAGAAGATGAAGAAGACGGCCGGGAATTTAACGAGGATGAGCTGGTGATTAAGCATGCCGGCAACGGCCTCAAGCCGGTTTTTGAAGCTAAGCCGATAAGCGACACATCGAAATATCGAAACATCGAGAAGGCTTCTTTCGCTAAAGCCTCGGGAGACGAAGAGGATGATCAAGAATTTTCCATTAAAATTTCAAGCCGGAAATGGAAACTTCCGCCCCTTGATTTATTAAGAGACGACAGCGACATTCCTAAAGCCGGCGACATTGCCGCTTCGGCGGCGGTGATCAAGCGGACGCTCGGCAATTTTAATCTTGACGTCGAGATGGGGGAGATAAATGTCGGTCCGACCGTGACTCAATACACTTTGCGGCCGGCCGTGGGGGTAAAGCTTGCGAAAATCACTTCCTTGAATAGCGATTTGGCCTTGGCTTTAGCCAGCCACCCCATCAGAATTGAAGCGCCGATTCCGGGGAAATCCCTAGTCGGGATTGAAGTTCCAAACCGTAAAGCCGCTTTGGTCGGGTTGAAGGATCTTTTAGAAGCCGAAGATTATAAAAATACTCCTCTTTTCCTCCCCTTAGCTTTAGGCCGGGACGTGGCCGGTTATCCGCTTCTTGCCGGACTTGAAAAAATGCCCCACCTTCTTATCGCCGGCGCGACCGGCAGCGGGAAATCAGTAGCCATAAATTCAGTAATTTTGTCTTTACTCTACAAGCACTCGCCCGACCTTTTGAAATTCATCATGATTGATCCGAAAAGAGTGGAGCTGAGTTTATATAATGACATCCCCCATTTAATTACCCCGGTCATCGTTGATAACAAAAAGGCTATAAATGCTTTGCGCTGGCTGGTTAAAGAGATGGAAAGAAGATACGAGGTGATTTCACGAGTCCACACCAGAGATATTTTTTCTTTCAATACCAGGCAATTTTCAAAAAAAGACACATTAATGCCTTTTATTGTTTTAATAATCGATGAGCTGGCCGACCTGATGGCTGCTTACGGAAGAGACATAGAAGGTCCGGTTGTCCGGCTGGCCCAGATGTCGAGGGCAGTCGGAATTCATTTGATTGTTTCCACCCAGCGTCCGTCGGTTGAAGTAATCACCGGTTTAATCAAAGCCAACATTACTTCGCGGATCGCTTTTCAGGTGGCTAGCCAGGTTGATTCCCGGACAATTCTCGATATGTCCGGCGCCGAGAAATTGCTCGGTTCGGGCGATATGCTTTATTTGGCCGGAGATACTTCAAAACCCCGCCGTCTTCAGGGGCCTTTTTTGTCTGAAAAAGAAGTCAAAGCCGTAGTTAAGTTTTTGAAAGACCAGGGCTATGAAGCCGAGGGAGAGGAGGGTGAAGAAACTTTGGAGGAATCATTGGCCCAGTCAATTGAAAGCGGGCCAAGCACCTCTATACTGGCGGAGGATGATTTTGACCAAGCTAGTGATTCGCTTTTTGGAGAAGCGAAAGAAGTCGTCCTCCAAGCTAAGAAAGCCTCGGCCTCCTTACTTCAAAGGCGTCTTCGAATCGGCTATGCTAGGGCCGCGAGACTCTTGGATATGCTTGAGGAGCGGAAGATAGTGGGTCCGGCCGAAGGAGCCAAGCCGAGAGAGGTCTTGGTGAAGAGTGAAACAAATGAATCAATTATTGACGCTACTGTTGACGAGAAAGGAGAAAACGGTAATACTTTGATATAAATTCAAATTTTCAATTTTAAATTTTTCCCGATGGCAAAGCCATCGAGGATCCTCGACAAAGTCGGGACAATTTTAAATGAAAAATAAATGTTTAAAAATTAAAACATTTAAACATTCAATTAAAATTTGTAATTTGTATTTTGAATTTTATGACATCTGTTTTAAAAAAAACCGAATCAAAAACATCAGACCGGGTCAAATTAGTTGATACCGCTGTTAAAGAAATAAGGGATAAGTACGGAGAGGGGGCGATAATGAAGCTTGGCGAGGCCAGACGGGTTGACGTTGACGTGATTCCGACTGGTTCCATTTCTTTGGATATTGCCCTTGGGGTAATGGGTATGCCCCGGGGAAGGATAATTGAGATTTACGGTCCGGAAAGTTCCGGGAAAACAACTCTTGCTCTTCATGTCGTAGCCGAAGCTCAAAAAAGAGGCGGGCAGGCTGCTTTTGTTGATGCCGAACATGCCTTGGATCCGGAATACGCCAAAAAAATCGGCGTCCGAATTGATGATCTTTTAATTTCCCAGCCTGACCACGGAGAGCAGGCTCTTGGAATAGTTGAGACTTTGATAAGATCCGGGGCGATGGATGTTATCGTGGTTGATTCGGTTGCTGCCTTGACTCCCAAAGCCGAAATTGACGGTGATATGGGCCAGCAGCATATCGGGCTTCAAGCCCGGCTTATGTCCCATGCCTTAAGGAAACTGACCGCAATACTTGCTAAATCTAAGACCGCCTTAATTTTTATAAATCAAATCAGGATGAAAATCGGGATAATGTTCGGCAATCCCGAAGATACGCCCGGCGGCCGGGCCCTTAAATTTTATTCTTCGGTCAGAATAGATGTCCGCAGAATCGCCCAAGTCCAATCCGGCGAAAAAATTATCGGCGGCCGCCATCGGGTTGTGGTTAAAAAAAATAAAGTCGCTCCGCCTTTCAGGCAGGCCGAATTCGACATTTTATACAATGAAGGGATATCCAAGTTTTCCGATTTGGTCAATTCCGGAGTGAAATACGGGATTTTAGCCCGTTCCGGCGCCTGGTATAATTTTGACAAAATAAAATTAGGCCAAGGGCTTGAATCAGCCAGAAGTTTTTTGAAAGATAACGGGAAAATCTCCGAAGAAATTTCCCAAAAAATAGTAGCTGCGGCGTCTAAAGAAGAAACGGCTAATAATTAGTAATTAGTTTCCTCTCCTGTTTCGGCGTAAATGGAAGCAAAGCCAGTTCTCTGGCTATTTTTATTGCTTGAGCCAGGTGTCGCTGATGTTTTTTGCAAAGATTATTCCGCTTCCCCTTTTTTATTTCCAACTCCTGATTTAAAAAATATCTCAAGTCCTTTGAGTTTTTGTAATCGAATTTTTTGATGTTTTTCTGACAGGCGATACAAAGCATGTTGATATATTTAAATATTTAATTTTTTAAATATTAGAATCAGAACGGCACATCTTTCAGCTTGACTTCATCTTCTTCAATTTCGGAATCAGCAGACAAAGATGAATGCGGAGGCTCCTCTTCATTCACCACTGGTATTTCCTCTTTGCCTTCCGCAGCTTTAGCGAAGGAGGGTTCTTTTTTGGCCATGGTCCCGCTAAACGAGGCAATGCCTGGCCTTGATTCTTCTCTTAATGATGTTTCGCTTCCTTTTGGCTTTGGCCCAAGCTGAAGATTTTCAGCCACTATTTCTGTTCGGTATCTTTTGACGCCGTCCTGGCCTTCCCAGCTTCGAGTTTGGAGTCGGCCTTCAATCATGGCCATTGCTCCTTTATTTAGGTACTGGTTGGCGATTTGGGCAAGACGACCCCAGACCACGATCGTATGGAATTCGGTGGCTTCGTTTCTTTGGCCGGATGCTCGATCATTCCAGACCCGGTTAGTCGCCATTCTTAAAGTCGCGACCTCCTGGCCCGACGGCGTGGTTCTGAATTCCGGATCAGAAGCTAATCGGCCGATAAGATAAACTTTATTTAAATTCATCCCGTACGAAATAACTGCTGCGCAGTTATACCCCTAAGTTATGCTTGCGCATCAGGCTATTTAATTAAATTTATAACACTGAATCCCGAACCCGGTAGGGCTATTTCGTTCGGGATTCATAGTTTAAAGCTTTTCCAAAATTTCTTCGATTTTTTTGTCCAGTTCTTTGGTTGTTTCAGGTTTTTCAATTTCTTTCGGCAAAATTTCTCTCTTTTTGGGCTTGGCTGCCAAAATTTTCTTTTCCTCTTTTTTCTTAATTACCAGGTGCCTCAGCATGTCGTCGTTAAGCATAATTTTTTTATTTATTGTTTCAATTGTGTTTTTTGGGGCGGAAAATTCAATATAGCCGAAATTGGAAAATTGTTCTTTTTTGATCGGATAAGCCAGTTTTATTTTTTTTATTTCTCCGTAGCGACTGACAAAACCGCCACTTTTAGAAATAAGTTCTTCTATCTCCCGTCTTTTTTCCTCTATTTCAGTTTCGGTGAAAGAAGGAAGAAGATGAAAGGCTAATTCATATTGCTGTTTTTGTTTAATTTCCTCCATTATTTAAAAAAAGATTAACAAAATCGATTGAAATAGTCAACTCCGCTAAATTTTTATTTCAACTACATCGCCATCCTGGATTAAATATTCTTTTCCGGCTAATTTTAAGAGACCCTTTTCTCGAGCTTTTGTCCATGAGTCGATCTCAATTAATGTTTTCCAGTTTATTACTTCGGCTTTGATAAAAAGTTTTTCAAAATCAGTATGGATCGCCCGGGCCGCTTTCGGTATCGGATCGTTTTTTTTGGCGGTCCAAGCCCGGGTTTCGTCTTCGCCGGTGGTAAAAAAAGTAATCAAGCCAAGGGTTTTGTAGGCTGTTTTTATCAACAAATCTAATCCGCTTTCAGGAATATTAAATTCAGCCAAGTATTCTTTTTTTTCTTCAAGGCTTGCTTCGGACAGAGCCAGTTCAAGAGGCGTTGAAAGAATCACGAAATCGCGGCCGCTAATAGTTTTTAATAAATTTTCATCCGGCCGCCAGCCTTCGGCTAGTTGTTTTTCTGAGATATTTAAGATGAAGATAACTTTTTTGTCGGTCAGAAGTTCAAGAGGCGGAAGGCCTGCCCCGTGATCGCCTTTAGGCGATTTTATAGGGTTTTTCTTTTCATTTCTTTTTTCTTTTGTCTGCAAATCAGCCAGTTCAAGCTCGGTTTCGATTATCCCGATATCATTAGCCGGATCTATCTTATTATGGATATGAATTACTTTTTCGTCCGGAAAGATTCTTACTACATGGGCGATTGCGTCAACTTCTCTGATATTAGCCAGAAATTTGTTTCCCAATCCTTCGCCCTGAGCCGCGCCTTTAACCAATCCGGCGATATCAATGAATTCAATGGTGGTATAGATTTTTTTTGCGGATTTTGAAATTTCAGCCAAGGCATCAACTCTTTCATCAGGCACTTTTACTACTCCTTTATTTGGCTCAATTGTTGTAAACGGATAGTTTTGTATATCAACGGCGACATTTGTTAATGCTTTGAATAAAGTGGATTTTCCCACGTTTGGCAATCCTATAATTCCGATTGATAGAACTCTGCTCGACATGATGATTTGGTGCTATCGGCACACGGCCAGATACTTTGAGTTCCTGCTGTGTTCCGATAACTTTATCTAAAACGCCCATCATTATCGCTCTTTTCATTTCAAAATTCAAATTATAAATCGTTTCTGCCGTTTCTTTGGCAAATGATTCAATTTCATCTTTGGTAGGCATCAGTATATTAGATCGGATTTCTTCCTGCTTAGCTTTTGCTATTTTGGTTTCAAGCGAGGCAGTTTGTTCCCTTATTGGGATCGCATAATTCTTTAACTGTTCTATCGTATATACTCCGGCCCCGTAAGCTTTATTGTAGCGATCTTCTTGTTCTTTAAGTTTCTTAATTTCCCTTTCCATTAAGCCCAGATCGCCGATTGGGGAGTTTGTTTTACTTTTTTGTGAATTTATCCAGCGATTAGCATGCGCCGTTATCAAGTCGGGAGAAGTTATTAGTTTTGAGATTCTTTGCCAGACCAGTCCATCAGCAATTCTGGCGTTAATCCCTCTTTCTTTACAGGTAGGCGGCAAGGGGAAACAATTAATTTTGTCATTACACCGATAATAAAGGTGTTTGCCGTGTTGAGGGCCTTCGCCGTGTCTTCTTCTCCCGCAAGTACAGTAGATTTTACCGCCAAGCAGGTATTCGTATCTTTTGCTTCTTGGGCATAAACTTGAGTTAATCTTTAGCCGTGCGCGTGTTCGTTCAAATAGCTCCCTGTCAACAATCGCCGGCACTGGTATCTTTGAAGTGATCCATTCTTCCTCCGGTCTGGTCCTCTTACTGGTTTTTTTAGTTTTTCTATATTTCTCTATTTTGATTGGTTTTTCTGGGATCACAGCATAAGTGGCGCCCCAGTGTGCCTCTCCGATATATGTCTTATTTCTCAACATATTAGTCAAAGTGCTTGTGGCCCAAACGCCCCTTTTGCTTTTTCTTGGCCTTATTCCCAAATCCCGCAATCTTCTGATTACTGCCCGGATATTCAGGCCTTCATTGCCAATCCAAGAAAATATCATTTTTATAATCTTTGCTTCTTCCGGATAAATCTCATAGTACCCATGTACACCGTCTTTTTTAGGGATATATTTATAACCATAAGGAGCTTCTGTTGTTAAAACATGGCCTTCTTTTACTTTACGTATTTTGCCTAATCTAAAACGCTCCGATATTTTAGCTCTTTCGTATTCGGCAAATAATCCCCTTACTCCATGCAGAATTTTATCCTCATGGTTTTTAGGAGCGGGGATTGTGGTAAAAATTACTTCAATTCCCGCCTCGCGCAGTTCGTCCATGATAAGTTCCTGATATGAGTATCGGCGAGCGAGCCGGTCCGGGTCATAAACTAAAACCGCTTCCCAGATTTTTTTCTTTGCGTCTATGCGGAGTTGGTCAAGAGCCGGCCTTACGATACTGTCTCCGCTCCAGCCGTTATCAAGATATTCCTGAACGATGGCATAGTTATTCTTATTGGCAAATTCCCGTACAGCAGAAAGCTGGGTCTCTATAGTTCCTTCGTTTTCCTGATTTGAAGTGGAAACCCGGCCATAGACCGAAATCAACTTTGTAAGTTTTTGAGTTTCTTCTGTCATTTCTTGTTGCTTTTATGTTTATCTAAAAATCTTTTGATTTCAGATTTAGGGATGCGCCAAATTGCCATTTTGCCGGCCCCGAGTTTATAACCCCTTAGCTCTCCACTCTTGATCCACCTGTCAACTGTCCTTTCATGGACCCTAAAAAATTTTGCTATTTCTTTTCTTGTAAGAAATTCCATAAATATATTATATTCATTCTTGTCTATTCGTGTCCATTGCCTGCTGTGGATTTCTTCTCTTTTCTTCTTCTCATTACTTCTTCAAAAATCATGTCAAAAACCCGATCTAATTCGTTGGCGTCTTCCGGTCCCGGCTCAACAAACTGGTAGGTTATTATGGGTACCTTCTTTTTAAGCGCCGGATCTCGCTTTAATTCCTTTATAGGCAGCAATATAACCCCAGCAGCAATAGAAGTTTTGATTTTGAAGTATGAAATTCATATATCGCCTCAAAACAGCTCTTCCAGCTCTTTTATGATTTCTTTTAGGGAAGGCGTATTAAGTTCTTGCTCATTTTTTCTGATTATTTCTTTAATTTCTCGTTCGGTGACTATTGGTAAATCGGCTTCAAGGTATTTGGTTTCATCTATCATTTTCATAAAATCGTCCCTTTTTAGTTCATTTTTAAGCAGTTTCATCCGCCATGGTAAAAAGTGCCCTTTTATAACTCTGGAGTAGGTATTTGTATATCCGGCCCTCATAGCAGATCGGTAGGCATTGCCGAAAGTCGGCGACCCAATATCAATATAAAATTTCAAAAATCTGTATTCTCGTAGTGTAATTCCTTGTTTCATGTTTTTGTTATTTCCAATAAGGTGAAATCAGGGATAACATAGATAAATTTCCTTATCCCTGGACAAAAAATGGTTAGTTTAATTCTTTTTCTTTTATATAATTCAAAAACATCTATGATATCTTTGATTCTTTAAATCTAGCGTTTCGCCATCCAGTTTTCTTATCGCTCTTACTGTCAATAAGGTAATCTGCGTATTCACATATTTTTCTACCAAAATCATTTTTTGGTATTATCGGCATATTTTCTGAACGGGCGTAATCAACAAATTTTTCATACATTCCATCTTTATCTATCCAGTAGTCGGTAGACTCTTCTAGGCAGTCGTAGGCAAAGTTAGCTACCACTGAACCCGATCTTAACATTTGCACCTTTATTTCTTCTGGATTCATCTCGTAGCTAAAATCGTGTTTTTCAAGAATTCTAAACAGGCCTTTTAATGCGAAATTCAGTAGGCCCGATAGCTCTTCCGGTTGTGTAAGTTTATCTATTAAAAACTTATCTGGATTTTCTACCGTTTTTTTAAATTCAATAACAATCCATCGGCTAAAGTATGCTTCATCATGCGTATCTTTAATGTTGGGTATTTTATTGCAGGAAAAAGTTAATTTTGCGTAGTTTTCAAATTGGAATTGGCTCCCAAATTTATATTCTCCTGTAATATAACCCCCACCGGTAGCTATCTTAAATGCTCCATTGTCATTAATATCTTTAAAAGATAGGTCATCAAATATATTAATATGTTTATTGTATAAATGAGCCGCAGAGAATTTATCAGAACTAAGTTTTTGAAGGCTTACCCCAGAAACATTGTTTGGTCCGATAAATGTACTAGATAATCTTAAAAAAGTTGTTTTACCGGTATTTTTTTCTCCAACAAAGATGACCGCTTTTTTGATGAAATACCTTCTATATAGTGCATAACCTAGCCATTCTTGTATTATCGGCATATCTTTTTCGTTTAGTATTTCTGATAAGAATTTTTTAATAGCTGGGCAGTCTGTGTCTGGTTTATAGTCAACTGGTATTTTATAGAAGAATAAATACTCTGGATTGTGGCCGAAGAGTTCTTTTTTTTCTAAATCAAAAACCCCATTATTAAGGTTGATTAGATTACTACTAGGATTAAAATCTTTTCTATCTGTAATAGTAAGGTCTCTGATTCTATCTAAAATGTCATTTTTGACATGTGCAGTGGCAAGTTCTTCAAGAATTTTTTGGATTCTGCTTCTTATAGTATTTACACCGGCTACATAAGCCCCGTTGTTATAGATAAAAATTTCTCGTTCCCTTTGATCTATAGTTTTTACGTTGTATTCAGAGACAAGATGTTTTGCTATAAGATGAGATCCATCTTTTTTATTAGTTTCGTATTCTGACTTGAGATTGTTATTGTCAGGATTATCTCCGTCTTCTTTATATTCTTTGGCTAATTGTTCGTCATCAAATACTTCATTTTTATATAAAAACTGCCCATCTTTTATAGTTAAATGATCAATCTTTCTTGTTTGGTTATTATTTTCTAAAGTACCCATGTTTTAATGGGGTTCTTAAATTTTATTTCCCAACGCCTCGCACATTTACAAACGAAAGTAAATACAGTTTTGCCACTTCGATAATTACTCAATTTGGAAAAAATATTGCGAACTTCATTACAGCATAAACTTACTCTTAAATCATTTTCATTTTTTACTCTCCCTTGATTGTCTATAAGAATTTTAACTTTAGAGACAATTTCTCCCTCAATTTCTATTAGTTCTCCTTTTTTATTAGTTTTTTCCATATAAAAATCCGCTTATCTGCTGGCAGGTTTTAACCGCCTTTTTGGCAACCTGCCCGCAAATAAACGGACTTTTTGGCGGTTAAATTAATTACCAGCTTGTTTCTAAAAAAACAAAAAGACACCTTGATAGGTATCCCATTTCGTTTTGTCTCAAGGAGTACGTGTCCTGTAAACAGTGGTTTTTGTAGCCGGATCGCTCCAACTACTTACTGGGGTGTCCTTCCCCGATAGTTTTCTATAGTTATCGGTTTTTTGCTAGGGTTCCGGCCCTGTATAACTATGGCTGACACGCTTCAGCCAAGGATAAAATTATCCTTACACAAAATGAGATAAAAATCAAGTGCATTCTGTTGAAAACTTTCAGGTTTGGAGTATATTGAATTTAAGACAATTTAAACACGCCTAAACCCTAACGGGCATGGCGTAAAGACGATCAAGCATAGAGACCCCGTCATGGGATTGCTTGATCGCCATACCGGGAAACTGGTATGTCTGGCGAAAGCCAGAGATCCGTGGCGGGTTTTGTATTTAAACAATTAGTATTGCCAAAACTTAGTTCTAGTGTATTACTATGAGTATAAAAATGATTGCTATTAAACAAAGATTATTAGTTTTGATTCTGGTACTTTCATTGCTAACCCCTACTTTTGTATGGGCTGAAACTGGGGCCGGTATTACTCCCGACAGTCCTTTTTATTTTGTCGATACTTTATTTGAAAAAGTAGGTTCTTGGTTTGTTTTTAGTGATGAATCAAAAGCTAAAAAAGCCCTATCTCGTGCCGAAGAAAGGCTGGCTGAGATTAAAGTGCTAGGCACAAAAGAAGAACTAAAAGATACCGAAGTTATAGATCAAACTTTAATTAAATACGAAGAACAACTAACTGAAGCTACAGAAAAAGCAAAAGCCCTCAAACAAAAAGAAAAATCAGAAGAAGTATTAAGTTTAGTTCTCGAAAAGACCCTAAATCACCAAGAAATTCTTAACAGTGTATTACAAGAAGTTCCAGAACAAGCCAAGTCAGCAGTAGAAAAAGCTATTGAAGTTAGTTCTAAGGGTTACGATAAGGCATTAGAAGAGCTGATAGTTTTAAGGCAAGAGGTTGAAAACTTAAAAAAAGAAATAGAAGAACTTAAACAACAAGAACAAACAAGTGAAAAAGGTGAAGTTGCACAGCTTAGGGAAGAAATTGAACAACTGAAAAAACAACTTGGTGGGCAAAAACTGCAACAACCACAACTAACACCTTTTAAAACTCAGGAAGTTCAACAAAAAATCTCTACTCCTATCCCAATTCTTAAAGAAACACCAAAAGAAGAACAACTAACTATCTCTTATATCACTCCAAATAGGATTCTAAATAATATAGGAGCCGTTGATGTAACTATAGTCGGGACAGGATTTAAAAAGGGAGTAATCGTAGATATAGGGGTTGCAAATAAACCACTAACTACATTAATAAATGATAAAGAAATAAATCTTCGTATTCCTGGTAGCTTAATACCAGGCACTTATAACTTAATAATCATAAATCCAGATGGAAAAAGGTTTACCTTAAATGATGCAATTACGATACAGGCTCCTCCTGAAATAAAAAGTAGTGGGTTATCTGATTCAGAAATAGTAAATAGAGTAAGACCAGCTGTCATACTAACTTGTTCTAGTAATGGTAGTTGCGGTAGTGGAGTGATTATAGAATCGAGTGGTTTTATTCTAACTAACGCTCATGTGGTTGGTAGAAATCAAAGTATGAAAGTTAGGCTGGACAATGGCAGGATATTAGATGGGGTAGTTGTTGGTAGGGATGAATATAAAGATTTGGCAGTAATAAAAGTTTCAGAATCTGGTTTAACATCTGTTCCTTTTGGCGACTCGAGTGATAGTAGTCTTCCCTTAACTTCAGATGTAATAGCATTTGGCTGGCCCTTAGCAGTTGGCGACATAACTGGGATTTATGCATTAACTGTAGAACAGGGGGATATAACTGCAAGAGGTACAGATCCAGAAATAGGAGAAGTTCTCCAAACTAACGCTTTAATCCATAAGGGTAATAGTGGTGGTCCGTTAGTCAATAAAAAAGCAGAAGTAATAGGTATAAATACATTCGGAATAGTATCTCAAGGAGGTATAGGAACTGGGGTTGGTTTTGCAGTACCAAGTGATACAATAAAGAATTCAATTCCTAATTTAAAAGCTGGCTATCAAAATCTTAAAACATCTTCAACACCAGTACCCACAATAACTCCAGAGACTACTCTAGTTCCAACATCTACTCCTAGTCCGACACCCACAGTGCCAGGGACTTTATCAGTATCAAAAGCTCCTGATTCTCCTCAAAGCCGCGCTTTCTACTGGGGTCAAAATGATGCTACTTTCACAAAGGTTAGGTTTAGGAGTACAAATGAAGGAATCTTTATTGAAAGATTAACTATTGCTACTGATGATTCTGTTCCCGATTTTACTAGTAACGTGGATAGTGTAAAAATTAATTATAAAAATAAATCTGGATCAACCCTGACAACTATAGGTTCTTCTAATGCTCAAGGTAATACCTCTTTTGGATTCACAGGAGATAATAGGCCTTATATTCCTAAAGATTCTTCTGTAGATTTTACAATAAGTGCTAACTTAAAAAGTAAAGCTGCCAGAACCGGACAAGCAATCACTCAAGGAATTCAATTCTCTGCTAATTTAACCGGGGGAGATAGTAGTTTACTTCGGGCCATTGGAGAAAGCACTGGTACCGTAATGGATGTAGCGGGTATAAGTAATATATTAGGTAATAACCATATTGTTTATCGAGCCTTTCCTGAATTCATACAAGAATCGTTGACTGCCGGTTCGCCGGTAGGCACAAAAGATGTCTTAAAGCTCACTATCAAAGCCCACGGGTTATCTGATTCATCAATTATTTTTGACAATGACACATTTATAAAGTTTGAGGTTTTTGCTTCCGGCTCGCAGTCGGCTATTGATATGACGGCCAGATTGTTTGATGTAATCACTGGCGAACAGTACGCCAGTACAATAGTATCGAATGCCCAAGTTTCACTTGTTGGGAATAGGACATCAATAAATTTCGGTTCATGGGATAAAGGTATTGAAATTGATGGCGGAGCTCAAAAGACGCTCAGAGTTCAGGTAGGCTTTGTTAATTTCACTGATAAGAATGATAATTTCCAGATCGCATTAAAAGACAGAAATGCTGAACTTGCTTGGAAATCTAGTGATATAGTTCAATTATTAGTACCTGGTTTTATAAGACTCTTGCCAATGGAAGGTCCAATCTTTGTCCAGCCTTAACTGGAAGTTAAATAATGACTTTTCTAAAACAAAATTGGCGTGAAGTTATAGGATGGATAGTTATAGGAACTTTTGTCTACTTATATTTATTTCAAATAAATAATTTAGATTTACTAACTAATAGAAAAAGAGCATTTGAGTTTTTAGTAGTAATTACTGTTATTATATTAAGTTGGCTTAGAATTAATAAAGGTAATGTATGAAAAACTTCCTAAAACAAAACTGGATAGTGGCCGGTTCGGCAGTATTAGTTTTAGGAGCTTTATTTTTATTGAAAGGAGGAACTAATAATCCCTTTGATAGCTCCGCCCTAAATTGTTCAAAGTTAGTTTCCAAAAATCCATATCCTCAAGGCACTGGTGAATATGCTGGATTTGATTGGTCTATGCTTGACCGAGGTTCAAGAGATTGCGAGGCGTGGAACAAGCCTTTTATTGCAGGATGCATAGAGCATATTAGACAGGAAATATCATATAACCTATGTATTAGTAATCAATCAGCCGTAGAAAAACTAAAGACAGTCAAATCTATCTTAGTAAATTGTGAAGAAGGACAAGATATAGAAGGTTATTGTATGACTGGATGGTAAAAAATATCAAAATGTTTATCAACCAATCTTGCGATAAAGGTTTCGGGATATAATTTTATTTTTTTTCAAACTAAACAAAAAACTTTATCAAAATTCCAAATGATGTTTTTCTATAAGTTCGGATTTCAGTTTTTCTGCCTCCTCTAAATTATCTGTAGCGTACCAATCAAAGTATTTAATCTTTCCTTCAAACTCATCATTTTCAAAACTTTTTAGAATGTCATCTTTTAAATTCTCAGACACGGAAAGAAACAAGATGTCGCCATTAACGGGCGTACTTCTTAAAGCAAAAACCCCGCATTTACTTGGTGCATTATTAGCATTTTCTACGTTCCAAGGTAATATTATAGATTTCTCCATAGTCGTTATTTAATCAAAGTATATCATTAATTAGTAAATTTTTTGATATGTTTATTGATTTTCTCTATTATTTCCTCATCTTTTTTACCTTCCATGTTATCCAATAATAGGGAGGTGCTTTTTTCAAATAAAATAGCTGTATTTTTTGAAGAGCATTCTTTAAGTGAAAAGAAGAAGCCAAAATGAGACGGAATATCCAATTTTTGTATCATGAAATGAGATATATCTCTTGGACTAACTTTTCCAATCTTACATTCTGCAATCAATATAGACCCATCTTTTATAGCTAATAAGTCAATCGGATGAAGTATACCAGAGTTGCCCATTATTTCTGTATGACTCCAAACTTTCCAGCCGTTTTTTTCTAATAGCATATGCATATAGTCCTCAAACCATATTCCACCATCTAAAAATCCAGATGCTATATTGTCTAAATAGTTAGCCCTTACTTTGCCGTCGTCGCCTAATGATGAATTACATTTTTGACATTTATTGATTCTTCCATCAAATTCACCAATGAAGGCATTACATTTTTTATCTGTGCAGAAAGACCAAAAATTAGCACTGGCTAAAGAAACCCCAATTTTACGTTCTTCATCTCCTATACTCTTAGTGATAAATTCAATTTTATCCTTAAAATCTGACAATTCTTTTGTAGAAGATAAAGGTTTATTTATATAATCACCTAATTCTTTTTTGGCTTGAGTAGATAATTTAGAGATGCTTCTAAAAGCCGCTAACCTATTACTTGTTATCATATCTGGTATACTAATAGCCTTTCTAAGATTAGGCGATTTAGAGATCAGGGATTTGCCAGGTATTAATCTTAATAATATATTGCGCCCCTCTACTATTATATAGTTCTCTTCTTGATGGTAGTTGTCTAAGTGTTCAATTTCACAACTCATTATAGGAATTTTAATTTAATTTGGGTTGAAGTCAACTCCTGATTCAAGTTAGACTTCCTTAGATAAACTTATTTGAAAAATTAGTTGAATTAAAAGCATAACTATTTTTTTCAAAAACCACCCTTTTTGTTTGGGTCCCCTTTTGACACATAGTCATATTTATAAAACCAGACACGGGTCCCCCGGGCGGGGGATACCCCCTACTGATACCGAAAATAAACCGAAAGTGTAGTTGCTATTGGTTTAGAGATTATTCTGGCGCCACGGATCGCAGTATCCTGCCTTGGCTATTACGACTTACGATGATGCGTTCATAGCGGGGTTTCGGCAGTTTTATCCTAAAATGAAAGGGGATTAGTGTAGTTGCGTTCTGACCATTCCGACTGATAAAGACATAGAAGATTATGTTATAATAAAAAATAATTTTATGGAAATTTTCCGGGCTTACGATATTCGGGGAATTTATCCTGAGGAGATAAATGAAGAGGTGGTTTTTAAGATTGCGGCGGCGCTGGTTAAGTTTTTGAATCCCGATAAAATTGTTGTCGCTCATGATACTCGGAAAAGCTCTGTTTTACTAAAGGATTCGGTGACTGCGGCGGCAATGGCTTCGGGAGTTGACGTGATTGACGTTGGACAGGTTCCGGCGCCGCTTTTTTATTTTGCGGTAAATAAATTTGGAGCAGCCGGCGGCATAATGGTAACCGCTTCCCATAATCCCCCAAATTACAACGGCCTCAAGCTGGTCAGGGAAAAGGCAATCGCAATCGGCGAACAGAACGGGCTTCTACAGATTAAAAAATTATCCGAAAACATAGAAATCAAGGGGATTAGAAAAGGGAAAATAATAAAAGAAAGTTTAGAGGAAGAATATAAAAATTACTTATTGAAAAAATCGGGACTGTCGAAAGAACCCAAAACGGAAAATGTAAAATTTGAATTTGATCCGGATTCCGACCGCCTTCTGGTTTTTGAGAAAACCCTTCGACAGGCTCAGGGTAAGCAGATTAGGGCTGATTTGCTGAGCGGAATTATAATTAAAGATTTTTTGGAGAAGCAGAATTTTTTAGGCAGAATTTTCCGAAAGCCGAAATTCGTTTATGATTTGCGTTTTTCTAGGGCAATTCCCGAGTTCATAAAAGAAAACGGGGGAGAGGTGATTCGCTCGCGGGTCGGCCATCCTTTTATAAAAGAGGCAATGAGAAAAAATAAAGCCGTTTTCGGCGCCGAACTTTCCGGCCATTTTTATTTCAAGGACGTGTTTTATGTTGAAGCCCCTATTATGATGAAGTTGAAATTACTGAAAATTATGACCGAAACAGGAAAATCATTAGCCGAGCTTATTCAGCCGTTTGAAAAATATTTTCACTCCGGAGAAATTAATGTAGAGATAAGGAGCAAGGAACAGGCAGTAAGTATAATTCAGAAAATAAAAGAGAACTATAAAGATGCAAGAATTGATGAATTAGACGGCATTACTGTGGAGTATTGGGATTCTTCAACTGGGCTCAGGACACCAGTGACTCAAAGTCACTGGTGGTTTAATCTGCGGCCGTCAAACACCGAGCCGGTTTTGCGCTCAGTAATAGAAGCAGAAACTCAATACATTATGGAGCAGAAAGTCTCAGAACTTGTTAAAATAATTAATGAAGGTTAACAATGAAGGTTACTTCGTATTATTCTGCTATCGCAAAGTAATCCGAAGGATTTTGACTGAATATCGCATAATATATCTTACCCTGTTTTTTATAATACGCCGATTCTTTGTTTGACTTCGGTAAGAGTTTTTTGGGCAAGTTCTCGGGCTTTTTCCTCCGATTCTTCTAAAATTTTATCAACTTTACCAATGTTATTTTTGAATTCATCATATTTTCTCTGGAACGGTTGGAGGAAATCTACAATTACTTCAGTTAAGGCATTTTTGAATTCAACATAAGATTTTCCTTTAAATTCCTTTTCAATATCAGATATTTTTTTATTTGAGAGCAATGAGTAGATCGTAATTAGGTTTGAAATTGCCGGTTTGTTCTTTTCGTCAAATTTTATCTCTTTTTCCGAATCAGTGACGGCTTTTTTGATTTTCTCGCGGATCTCATCGGGCGAGTCGGTTAAGGCAATCCCTTCATCTTCGGTCTTGGACATTTTTTTTTCCGGTTCCTGCAAAGACATTATTCTTGCACCCGGAGCCAGATAGGCTTTTACCGGTTCAAATATCTGGCCAAAGCTTGAATTGAACCTTTTTAATACTTCATTGGCCAAGTCAATATGAGGTAATTGGTCTTCGCCGACCGGAACCAGATTGGCTTTATAAATCAAAATGTCCGCGGCCATCAAAACGGGATAATCCAAAAGGCCCATATTGTTGGCTTTAGTTTTTTCCAGTTGTTCTTTATAGGTTGGCAGGCGGTCAAGCCAGCTGACTGGCGTTATCGAATTGAAAATCCAAGCCAGTTCGGCGTGTTGGGGAATTTGCGACTGGCGGATCAATAAAGATTTTTTCGGATCGATTCCGGCGGCTAAGAATTCGCAGGCGGTATTCAAAACCTGTCCGCCGTATATTTTCGGTTCAAAAGGAGTGGTGATGCCATGGTAATCGGCAATCATAAAAACGCAAAGCTCCGGATTTTTGTCCTGCAAATTAATCCAGTTTTTCAGGGCCCCTAAATAATTACCTAAGTGCAATTTTCCCGACGGACGGATACCCGATAAAATTCGTGTAGGCATAAGAAATATCAGAAAGTCATTTTTCGTAACGAAATCTGTAAATTTGCAGATTGCAGTAGAAATGATGGCTTTCCTGATATTTTTATCATACCTCAATCACCACCGGCAGAACCATTGGCCGTCTTTCGGTTTTCTGGAACAAAAACGACCCGATTTTTTCTTTGATCTCATCTTTAAGATAAATCCAATTGATTGGCCTCCGGCCCACGGTTTTTCTTTCGACAATGGCCCGAACCCGTTTTCGGACCTCGTTCAATAAATCAGTATTTTCTCTTAAGTAAACAAAGCCGCGGGAAATTATATCGGGGCTGGTCCGGACCTGGCCGGTTCTCGAATCCACAATCGCAACGATGACAAACATTCCGTCTTCGGCCAGGACCTGGCGGTCGCGCAAGACAACGTTTCCAATATCGCCGATGCCAAGTCCGTCCACAAAAACATACTGAATAGGGGTTTTTTCTTTGGCGATATGAAAACCGCTCCGATTCAAAACGCCGATGCTGCCGTTATCAAGAATGAATATGTTTTCTTTTGGGAAACCGATGGATTCAGCCACTTTGCCTCCCTCGCAGAGCAGATAATGATTTGCATAAACCGGCAGAAGATATTTTGGCTGGACTTGTCTGATTAAAAGTTTAATGTCTTCAATCAAGGCATGGCCGCCTCCGTGCACATCCATGATTTCTTTATGAATCACATTGGCGCCCTGCCGATAGAGATTATCTTTTAAACGTTGGATGGTTCGTTCATTGCCCGGGATGACTGATGAAGAAAAAATTATAGTATCAGATTTTTCTATCTTGATTTGCCGGTGGTCGCCATTGGCGATACGCATTAAAGCCGCCCGGTCCTCGCCCTGGGCGCCGGTAACAATGGCAATGATTTTATTGGGCGGGTAATCGTGGATATTTTTGACATCAATCATCACATTTTGGTTAAACTTCAAGTAGCCGATTTTTTTGGCAATTTCAATATTAATTTTCATTGAATAGCCGTCAAGCGTCACCTTTTTTCCGAGTTCTTCGGCCGTGGCGATAATTTGGGCGACTCGTTCAACCATTGAAGCAAAGGTGGCGATAATGATCCGGCCTGGCGCTTCCTCAATGATTTTTTTTATGTTTTTATTGACTTCCGACTCGGATAGCTGATGTCCTTCTTTGGTTGAGCCCAGGGATTCCATCATTAAAATAGACGGGTTTTCTTTTGTATTCCAGCCGGCCAGACGGGAAAAATCCGTTGGCTTGCCGTTAACCGGATTTGAATCATAACGCCAATCTCCGGGATGGATAATATTGCCGAAAGGCGTCTGTAAAATAACACCCATAGCATCCATAATGCTGTGAGTCACTTCAAAGAATTTTACCTTGAAATAGTCGCCCAATTTGATTTCTTCGCTGGCGGATTCAATTTCATGGGCTATCAGATATTGGGATAGATTTGATTCTTCAAGCCGTTTGCGAAGCAAGATCAAAGTCAGGCGGCTGGCATAGACCGGTGGCCAGCCAAGCTTGGGAAGGAGATGAGGGGCGGCGCCAATGTGGTCAAGATGGCCGTGAGAGAGAATTACGCCGCGGATATTTTTTTCTTTGCCTTCAAGGTAGCGGATGTCGGGGATAATGTAATCAATTCCCGGCATGTCCTCTTCGGGGAACTGTAGGCCCATATCCAAAATGACGATATCGTCTTTATGTTCAAAAACGGTCATATTGCGGCCGACCTCTTCCAAACCGCCCAGAGGAATAATTCTTATTTCGTCGTCAGAAATCCGGCCGATTTCTTTTGCCGGTTTTGGAATTTTTTTTCTGATTGTCCGAGTTGTTTTATGAGCCCCCACGCCAAACAAGCGATTATCGCTTCGCGATTTTTTAACCTCTATATTTTCGCTTGTTGTGGTGTGGGGGTGAGTTTTCGTAGGAACCATTTTTAGTGCTGGGAGGGAGATTTGAACTCCCATGGGATTGCTCCCGGTAGGCCCTGAACCTACTGCGTCTGCCAGTTTCGCCATCCCAGCCTTCGGCAAGTCCTCGTTCCCGGGAAATGCGTAAAATTAAATTCGCTTGCCCGCTCATTTAATTTTACTACGAAAACTGAAGTTTTCTACATTTCCCGCGATAGTGCCATTCATGGCACTATCGCCCTTCGTACTTTTCAAAAATTGACCAGAAACTTAAGACGCTTTTCCCTTCGTTAAAAACTTTATGGAATTTTCCTCCCGGTATGACAACTACATCACCTTTCTTAACCGCGATTCTTTCTTTTTCGATTTCTATTCTTCCTTTGCCGTCTATAAAAAAATAAACTTCGTCGGCTTCCTTATGGGAATGGCCGGCCGTTTCTTTTTCAGGGTTTAATTCAGTGAGGGACAAGTTCAAATCTTTTAAAGTAAGTAAGTCGTAAACCTTGTAGGTTTTATTGTTTCTAATGAGTTTAGCCCGTTCTTTATATTGTTTAATATCCATTTAATTTTGTCAACTCCGTATATCATCTTCGACTTACCTTGGGTAATGGCTGCGAAGCAGCCTGTCGAAGTTGTATTACGGGGTCAAATTTATAAGTTATAGATCTTATTTTTTAATTCTTTTTGTTTCTATGTACCACTTTTCTATATTGGCGAATCTTTCCGAGGGCAGGCCGAGTAATTCGTTTTTAGGTCCCTTTATTTTTTTAGCCTGAGGATAAATGTAATTGGGGCTATATAGGAAAATCGCAGGCAAGTCTTCAATCACCAGATTCTGGAAATCTTTATATTTACCGGCTCGGGCCACAGGATTTAAGGTTTGCTTGGCTTCTTCTAAAAGTTTATCAGCTCCCCGACTGTCATACAAAGCCAGGTTAAGGCCCGGGTCTTTTTTTTGGGAAGAATGCCAGAAGCTGAAAGGGTCGGGTTCAATATTTAAAACCTCGCCGAAAAGAAGGGCCTGATAGGATCTTGGCTGGATGAATTTTTGCTGGAGTTCTGTTATCGGCGCGCTGATTAAATTGATTTTTATTCCGATATTCTCCCATTCGTTTTTGAGCCCGCGGCCGATTTCGACAAACTCTCTTTTTAATGGCACGGCTAATTCGATTTCCAGTTTTTTGCCGTTTTTTTCCCTGAAGCCGTCGTTATCCTCATCCAACCCCATAGGGCGAGCCTCGGGCTTTAGCCAGAGCGAATTTTGAAGAATCTGCCGGCTGAATTCCGGATTATAATCGTATTTTTTTATGTTGCCTTCGAAATTCCGGAAAACTTCGGGAATAATCGGCGAATCAGCCTTGAATCCGCTGCCCGAAATTATTTCAATTATTTTGTCTTTATTGACCGAGTGAGCCATGGCCAGCCTGATATTTTTGTCCGAAAGGGCCTCGCTTTGGTTTTGGTTCAGGAATACGGCGAAGTATCTGGGAATTTTTATTTTTTGAATTTTTACTTTACCGGGGAATCGGAGGCTTCTCAAATTTGCGGGACTCAGTCCGCTCAAACTGTCTATTCCGCTTAAATTGAAAGATTGGATCAATTCTTCTTCGGTTGAATAGAATTTAAATTTTATCGAATCAATGTAAGGCCGGCCCAAGAAATAATTTTTGTTAGCCTCAAGTTCATAAGAAGTAATCCTCCCCGATTTGTCCTTTTTTAATTTAAAAAATTTGTAAGGGCCGAGGCCGATCGGTTTAAGATTAAGTTCATAAAGAATAAAGTTAGATGGTTTCACGTCCTGCCATAAATGGGCCGGCAGGATCCCAAGATTAAGATTATTTATGAATTGAGCATATGGGTTTTTAAGCCTGAATTCAAGGCTGAAATCATCTATTTTAAGAGCTTCCACGCCTTGCCAATTGATTCTTTGGGGGCTTGAAAAATCCTGATTTTGGGCTGTTTTGACGGAAAAAATTACATCATTGGCCGAAAAGGATTTGCCGTCGTGCCAGCGGACGTTTTTTTTAAGATTAAACCTATAGATCAGGCCGTCGTCGGATATTGAAAAGTTTTCGGCCAGATCCGGAATAAAATTTCCTTGGCCGTCATTTTTCAGAAGCCCGGAATAAATCAATTGAGCCAGGTCTCGGTCGGTGTCATTTGAAAGAAGCAGGGGATTAATGAATCTCGGTTCTCCAACTAACCCTTCGGTGAAACTTCCTCCGTAATCCGGGCCGGCAAAGGTGACGCTGAACCAGTAGCCGATCGGGATGGTCAATAAGGATATGATTATAGTCAGAGAAAAACCGATCACTAAGTATCTTTCTTTCGGAGACAAAAAATTGACCAGATTTTTTATCTGTTTCTCGTCGGGTAAATATTTTTTCAGTTTATTTTTCAGGAAACTTTTTATTTTTTCCTTGACCCTTTCTTTCTGAGGGCGTTTTTGATTTAAGTTTCCTGAATAGAAAAATTCAAGATCATCAACCATAGAGGGTTTACAGGAATAATCTAAGAACCGAGATTAAAATGAAAACCGTTGCCAAGATTATCGTCGCTATAAAAATGTTTTTTTCGATTCCACGTTTCGTGGCGTAGACGGAACTTTCGCCTCCGAAAACGCCTGATAAGCCGCCGCCGCGTTGCTGGAGAAGAATCGCCGCGATTAAAAGAATTGAAACCATAATTTGGCCGATATCCAGTAATGACATATCTAAAAGAATAGCCTAAAAACGGATTTTAGGCAAATACTTTGTTTTGATCTTGTTGTTTTGGTTTCTATTTTTTCAGCCTCATCTGGCCTCCTTTGCGAAGGTGCTAAAAGTTAAATACTGCTAAATCTTAAATTTGCCAAAATGGAGCGTCAATATCAGAATGTGGATAGTGGAAAAAGGTCTTTTTAAAACATTAGTTTACTATGATTGCTTTGATTATCCGCTGACCAAAGAGGAATTGGATATTTTTTCATTTGCCGGTGGAGACGATGAAATAGCCGTCGAGATAGAAGAATCTGACGGTTTCTACTTTTTAAAAGGCCGGAAAGAAATTATCGAAACAAGGAAAAAAAGAAATCAAATTGCCGAAAAAAAATGGGAGAAAGCGAGGAAAGCGGTGAAGTGGCTTCAATTGATTCCTTATATAAGATTGGTTTTTGGATCAGGTTCTTTAGCTTTAAACAATACTAATCAAGAAAGCGATCTTGATGTTTTGATCATTACTCGGCATGGCCGTGTTTGGACCTCAAGATTTTTAGCAGTTGTGCTTTTGGGATTTTTGGGTTTGGGCCGAAAAAGACATGAACGAATCGCGCCCGATAAATTGTGCCTTAATCATTTCATCACCGACAAATCTTTGCATATTCCCCGAAAAAGCATTTACACGGCCCAGCTTTATGCGCGGCTGGTGCCGATTCTTATTGATGGCCAAGAGTTGATTAACGAATTTTGCGAAGCGAATTCGTGGATTAAAGAATATATTGCGGGTTGGCCGGAGTGCTTAAAAACTCTAAACTCTAAACTCGAAATTCTAAACAAACTGCCTACTCCGTCGAAGCAGCTTCGTCTGCGAAGGCCGGGCAAAACTCAAAACTCAAAATTCAAAACTTTCGGAGAAAAAATCTTGGATACGAAATTCGGCGATTGGCTGGAGAATATTTTACGAAAATATCAGCTTCGGCGGATAAATAGTTATCACTTGACCTATAAGCCGGGCGGTCGGGTCAAGGCCGACGACGAAAGTTTGGAATTCCATCCCGACTCGCCGGAGCTGAAAATTATTGAAGGGTATAATAAGAAAATTTTGGAACTCGGGTTTAAAAATTTGACAGAGAAGAGTTCATTTGTTAAATAGATTATTGCTGATATGCATATTAAACCACTCAGAGACAACATACTTTTGGAGCCGGTAAAGGAAGAAAAGAAAAAAGGCGGAATAATTTTGCCGGATACGGTGGAAAAAGAAAGGCCGGAAAAAGGCCGGGTTTTGGCGGTTGGAAGCGGTAAAATCGACAAAGACGGCAAAAGGATTCAGATGGAGGTTAAGAAAGGCGACATTGTGTTATTTACCAAATACGGGCCGAATGAGATTAAGTTTGAAGATAAAAAAACCGGCAAAGAAGTCGAGTATTTGATTGCGAAAGAAGAAGATATACTGGCCGTTATTGAATAACGGCAAACTCTAAATTCTAAGTTCTAAACTCTAAACAACATGCCTAAACAAATTCAATACAAAGCAGAAGCGCGGGAAGCTCTCAAGCGGGGAGTTGATAAAATCGCCAATGCAGTCAAGGTTACCCTTGGGCCAAAAGGGAGAAACGTTATTTTGGATAAATCTTTCGGTTCACCGACTATTACTAAAGACGGGGTTACCGTGGCTAAGGAAATTGAGCTAAAAGACAAGTTTGAAAATATCGGCGCGGAACTCATAAAAGAAGTGGCTTCAAAAACCAATGATGTCGCCGGAGATGGCACCACCACCGCCACGGTTCTGGCTCAAGCCATCGTGGCCGAAGGTTTTTCTGCGGTGAATTCCGGGGCTAATCCTATGGTCTTAAAAAAGGGAATAGACAAAGCGGTTGATTGGGTGATTGATTATTTGAATAAAAAGAAAAAAACCGTTTCCAGCCACGAAAAGATAAAAGAAGTGGCTTCTATCGCCGCCAATGATCCGGAAATCGGAAAGTTGATTGCCGATGTTTTCAAAACAGTGGGCAAAGACGGAGTGGTGACCGTGGAGGAATCACAGTCAGCCGAAATGTCAAAAGAGCTGGTTGAAGGGGTGCAGTTTGACCGCGGCTATGTTTCGCCTTATATGATTACTAATCCCGAAAGAATGGAGGCGGTTTACGAAGATCCTTATATTTTGATAACCGATAAGAAAATTTCCTCTATCCATGACATCGTCGCTTTGCTTGAAAAACTTTCCCGGGTCGGGAAAAGAGATTTGGTGATTATCGCCGAGGAAGTTGAAGGCGACGCCTTGGCCACTCTGGTGGTTAACAAGCTTCGCGGCATTTTTAATTCTTTGGCGGTTAAAGCCCCTGGCTTCGGCGACCGGAAAAAAGAACTGCTGGAAGATATTGCCATTGTCACCGGCAGCCAGGTTATTTCAGAAGAAAAGGGGGTCAAGTTGGAAACCGTTGAACCGGCTATGCTTGGCCGGGCTCATCGGGTTATTTCAAGTAAAGAAAACACGGTTATTGTCGGGGGAAAAGGTAAAAAAACTGAAATTGACAAACGGGTAAGCCAGCTTAGATCTCAAATTGAAAAAGCAACTTCTGATTTTGATAAGGAAAAATTACAGGAGCGGCTGGGCAAGTTGTCGGGTGGCGTGGCCGTGATCAGAGTCGGTGCCACCACCGAGACCGAACTCAAGGAGAAGAAGTTCAGGATTGAAGATGCAGTGTCAGCCACTCGGGCGGCTTTAGAAGAGGGGATTGTCGCCGGCGGAGGCGTGGCCCTTTTTGAGGCTTCAAAAGAATTGAATCAAAAAACGATAAAGGGCGTGCCCGAAGTCGGGGATGAAGCTAAAGGCGTTTCGGTGATTAAAGCAGTTTTAGAAAAGCCATTAAGGACTATTGCCGAGAACGCGGGCAAAGATTCAAACGAAGTGGCTTCAAAAGTTTTCGCTTTAGAGCCGGGCTGGGGATTTAATGCTTTAAACGGTGAATACGTGGATATGTTTAAAGAGGGGATTATTGACCCTTTAAAAGTGGTGAAAGCGACTTTATCTAACGCCGCTTCAATTGCTTCTCTTATTTTGACTACCGAAGCGGTGGTGGCTGATATTCCGGAAGAAAAAGAAAAAATGCCGAAGATGCCGGAGGATTACTAAGAAAATATTCTGGCAGTTCAATCAGAAAGGGCTTTACCAAAAGTCTTTTTTGATTTATTTTCAGTTAAGCAGTTTACCAAATAGGAGAGAGTCAATTGTTTAAACAAGGAGGTGGCGCATGGATCAAATTGAGGCTTTAGCGACTTTAAGAAGAGTTGGCGCGTTTTTTACTGATGGCCATTTCGTTTATGCTTCCGGCCGCCACGGTTCGACCTATGTTGAAATGAAGAATCTGTTTCAATACCCGAAATCAACATCGAGTCTGTGCCGCGAAATCGCCAAAGCATTTGCAGATACTCGGTTTGACTCTATCACCGGTCCGGATTCCGGCGGAGTCGTGGTGGCCAACTGGGTGGCGCAGAATATCAAAGATATCTGTCGCCGGCAGGTCACGGTCGTTCCCACGGTCAAGATTCCGATAGGCGATTTTTTAATCAGGCGGAAATTTTTGCGCCACATTTTTAACAGAAGAGTCCTTGTTGTTGATGATGTCGTCAACATGGGCACTTCGGTTGGGAAAGTGATTGGAATGTTGCCTGAATATTCCGCTGACATCGTCGGCCTCGGAGCCATTTTCAATCGGGGAGGAAGCGCCGTTAGAGATTTGGTCTTTGCAGGCCAATCCTATTTCTTGATCGATCAGCCCTACGATTCCTGGGAAGAAAATGATTGCCCTCTTTGCAAAGAGGGGATGCCGGTGGATCTGAATCACGGCCATGGAAAATGCTTTGTGATGAAGAAAAGACCGATTGTTCTTTCTTTTTGAGCAGAATCATAAAGGAGCGCCGTGGCAATTTGGCAAGGTGCTCCTTTTTTGTTATGATTAGATTAATGGGAATTTATACAATTGTTTTAATAATCCTTGCTTTTTTAATAATCTGGTTCATCGGGGCCTACAATCTTTTGGTTGTCCGAAGAAATCGGGTTAAAGAGTCATGGTCTGATATTGAGGTTCAGTTGAAGCGAAGATACGACTTGATTCCGAATTTGGTTAATGCGGTTAAAGGATATGCGGCTCATGAAAAAGGCCTTTTTGAAGAAGTAACCATGGCCCGCAGCGCGGCTATCGGCGCTAAGACTCTGGGAGAGCAGGGCCAAGCCGAGAACATGCTGACTGGCGCCCTACGCCACCTTTTTGCCGTGGCCGAGGCCTATCCCCAGCTTCGGGCTTCGGAAAATTTCCGCGAATTGCAGATGGAGCTTTCAGATACGGAAAACAAAATCCAGGCCAGCCGCAGATTTTACAACTCTACTGTTTTAAGTCTAAACACTTCAGTCGAGCAATTCCCGACCAATTTGATTGCCGGAATGTTTAGTTTCAAGAAAGAAGAGTTTTTCGATTTGGAAGAAGTTGCGGCGAAAGAACCTCCGGCCGTAAAATTTTAAAATTCAAATTATAAATTTTTAAATCAAATGCAGAAATGTTTAAAATTTAAAACATTTATTTTTCATTTAAAATTGTCCCGACTTTGTCGAGGATCCTCGATGGCTTTGCCATCGGGAAAAATTTAAAATTGGAATTTATGAACTTATACACCCATAGATCATCTAATATCCGCAAAACTTGGCTTTTCATCAGTCTGTTTTTGATTTTGATTATCGCCATCGGCTGGATATTTAGTTTGGCTTTTGAGAATCCGGCGATTCTTTATGCGGCGGTTGGATTCAGCTTAGTGATGAATATGGTTGCTTACTGGTTTTCGGATAAAATCGCGCTTTCGATTGCCCGGGCTAAACCGGTTGAAAGGCGCGAAATTCCCGAACTTTACAATATAGTTGAGAATTTAAGCATTGCCGCCGGATTGCCAATGCCGCGGCTATACCTTATTAACGAACCGCAGATTAACGCTTTTGCCACCGGCCGGAATCCTAAAAATTCGGCTATGGCTGTAACCACCGGCGCCTTGCAGAAACTCAATCGGACCGAGCTTGAGGGGGTTTTGGCTCACGAGCTTTCTCATATCGGTAACCGCGATATCTTGGTTTCCAGCATTGCCGTGGTTTTGTCCGGAGTAATAGCAATGATTGCCGACATATTTTTAAGGACGATGTTCTGGTCAAGCGATGAGAGGAGGGCCGGGCCGGCGGTTTTGATTATCGCTGTGGCCGCCGCTATTTTAGCGCCTTTCGCGGCCATGCTTTTGCGCTTGGCCGTTTCCCGAAAAAGAGAATTTTTGGCCGACGCTTCCGGCGCCTTGCTTACTCGCTATCCCGAAGGCCTGGCTTCAGCTCTTGAAAAAATCGGCCAAGACGGGAATCTGATGAGGTCGGCCTCTGACGCCACGGCTCATTTGTATATTTCAAATCCTTTCAAGGGGAAAGAAAGGACAAGTTGGTTCGTAAAACTTTTTATGACTCATCCGCCGATTGAAGAACGAGTTAAGATATTGCGTGGGATGCGGGTATAAAAATTTGGAAGGGTGGCCGAGTGGTTTAAGGCACACGCTTGGAGAGCGTGCAGGAGAAATCCTTCGCGGGTTCGAATCCCGCCCCTTCCGCCAAAATTGAAAATCGGAATTGGAAGCCGAAATGGGGTCGCGCCGCAGGCGCGACACAAACGCATTCCCGCCAAAAATTCCCGAATCCAAAAGGTTTTTCCACGCTCCGCGTGGCTCAAAAAGTACGGTTCGATCCTTAATTTGAAAGTTCGAACCGACTTTTTTGAATTCCCGAAAAAATTCTTCGGGAATTCCCTCGTTTGCCAATTCCATATTGTTTATACTGGCTTTTAGAAACTTGTCGGTAAGTTCGAACCGATTATGAGATTTTTTCTCAAAAGCCAATAATTTCTCTTTGAGAAGCTGTTTTGAGCCAACCAACGCGCTTTTGGCGTCTCGATATTCTTCTAGCGAAAGTGCGTTCTCTAAATACGCCGTCATCAGCTTCTCAATTTTTGAATCCAAAAGAGAAATTTCATCTTTTGTTTTTTGAGAAAAAATCTCACTCGATTGGGTTTCTGATTGCCGATCTTTTGCATTTTCGGCAATCATCCATTCCGTCCAATCGAGAGGCAAAGAAACTTTTTTGATTTCCTCTTGAATTTGAGAAGTGATGATCTCCTCACGGACATATTTTTGCTCACAAGGATTTTTCCGTTTGGTACATCGCAAATAGTTATGACCCTTTTGTTGCTCGGTAGTTATAAAACAGCCACACTCTCCGCAACGGAAAAATCCTCTATACACATAAGGTTTTAATTTTGGCGATTTCGGTTTGCTCTTGTTCGCCATCACTTCTTGAACGGAATCAAAAAGTTTCTTTGTGATAATCGATTCATGCTTTTCGTCATACAATTCGCCGTTGTATTCAATCATTCCATAATAGATTTTGTTTTTCAGCATATACTGATAATTTGAGACGGAAAGCATTTTGCCTTTCTTGCCAACTAAGCCCAAGGAATTAATAATCTTTCGGAGTTGAGCGAGGGGGTATTCGCCAGTTGCGTACATTTCAAAAGTTTTGCGAATGAATTTGGCGCGCTCTTTGTCCACCACAATATTTCGCACGTTCTTGTCGTTCACATAGCCAAGCGGCGCCCAAGCGGGCCATATTCCATTGCGTAATTTCTGGCGAATACCCCTCTTTATATTCTCCGAAAGATTATCCACATAGTATTTGGATTGCCCAAAAGCGATATTCAACATGAACTTTCCTTGCGGTGTCGGATCAAACCAAAAAGTAGGGAATTTTAGCGTGGTGATTTTTCCAGTATCAACCAAGTAAATTATTCGTCCGCCGTCTATTGAGTTTCTTGCTAATCTATCGGGGTGCCACGCTAAAATTCCTTCGGCTTCATTTTTCTCTATGCTCGCTATCATTTCGTTAAAAATCTCTCTCCCTGGCTCTTTGGCAGTTTTACTCTCCACAAATTCACGGACGATATTCAGGTTTTCCTTTTTGGCATATTCTCGCAATTCAAACATTTGCGCCTCAATACTCAAAACCTGCCTTTCGGGTTCGTCCGTGGATTTGCGGGCATAGAGAAAAATCTTTTTGGTTTGTAAATTTATGTTGTCCATATTGTTTTGAAATTAGTTTTTGGGTAATCAAAGAAAAATACGCTCAACAAGAAAATCCCGAAGGGATTCGAGATTTTCTCAAAAAGATTGGTTCGAACTTCCGCATTGCCGAGCGGACGTTTTCGTTTTCCCTCAAAAATGCTTGGATTCTCGCGGGGAAATACCATGCCGAGGCGCGAAGCGCCGAGGCAACCTCTTTCAATTTCGCTGAATGTAAAACTTGGCGGTGTGTATTGGACGAAGTTCGAATGTATTTCGGACAAAATCCGCAGGATTTTGACGAATGACACTTGCGCCTCGGCCGCGCTCGACAAGCTCGCGCGGGGCAAACCCCAAAAATTTCCTATCATTTTTATTTGCGGCTCCCCCCACACC
>Ga0213870_1000227_pt1 | contig 29608 bp, 20 predicted proteins | sample WICALVC2017_Meta_FD_160119 | JGI IMG/M metagenome (GOLD analysis project Ga0213870, IMG submission 160119) | Freshwater microbial communities from subterranean cave lake in Wind Cave National Park, South Dakota, United States - WICALVC2017 | ecosystem: Environmental > Aquatic > Deep subsurface >... | reverse complement strand
GTGCGAAATCTTTAAAAAACTTGGGCAAAAGTTCTTGAGGCAACGGTGGAAAATGAACAAAAAAATCAAGTAACTTATTCATAAGTACTCTTTTCTTACTTTTTAATCTATATAAATGAGGCGAGATTTTTGCTTTTAATGCACTTTTTGCCTCCCGTTTTTTATCACGATCGTTATAAATTTCGAGAAGCTGATTTATCTTTTCAGTTTCTTTTTTGATTCCAGCATACTCCTCTTCAAGCTTATCTAAATTCCAAACTTTACGGGCAAGCTGTCCTGAATCTCCAAAAATAAGATGTGATACTTCCATTACGAAGACGTTTCTAGACAAACCCAAAGTGTCAATAAACTCTCGAATATCCTCCCCTATTGGAAGTGGTGTTATCCATACAGATTCCTGAAGTATACCAAAACCAATGCTGCGAAGCTTAGTCCTAAGGGAATCTCTTATCACTCTTGATTTTTCTTCAATATCAAACATAAGAATTACCCAACGCTTATTCCATTGCTTTGTAAGACTTGAGATCGGAAAATCTCTTTTAACTTTACTTATTCCAGCAGAAGTTAATCGCAAATAGACCTTTTCATTCTTTACAATTTTTTCTATATCTCCTGTTTTTAGACTTCTGCCCACCATCTTAAAAAAATTATTTCTTGTGTACCTGCGTGGCACAAAACCGTACATATTTTCATATGCAGAGCTCACTAGATGTAGAGGATCCCTTGCCTCTTCCATTATGTCTCCTATTCCCGCAAGGCCAAGAAGTAAAATATCTTTTGGCTTAAGAAGCTTTCTCATACTCTTAAAAAGATAATTTATATATATCACAACATATAACGATCGTTATGTCAAGTGGCAAGCTAAATTATCATTAGTCAATACAGACTAGCCAATATAGACACTCAATAAAGATAAGCCCAAGCTCAAGGCTTTTATTTTTCTGGATTCTGTTTTGGGGACTGTGGAGGATAAGAATACGAAAGACTCGCGCCAACAATCCCATCAACATTTGTCCTAAGAATATTTTACCAGTTTTTATTGAGGAGTTACTATTATTTGAAATGCACCCCGAAGAGAATCGATATTCGTGCCTCTTGTTTGAGCATTACGACTTACGCCATCTCCAAAGCCTATTCCTAGTCCTTTTGTCCCCATCCCGCCTCCCCCTCTTGGTGGACCAGCTAGACCAAAATTTAGAGGAGATGCAGGTTTTATACCGTAAAATTGTACTTGAAATTCATCTTTTTTTACATCATTTGGATCATAATGCCTAACCATATCAAGTAGCTTATCTGGAAGAATGATTAACGGACTTTCCTGCCATATGTCCGACCCTGGATTGGGCCGGTGGCTTCTATTAAACATTCCTCTTGATTGTCTAGGATCAAAACCTAGAGAAGAGTATAGTCCAATTTGTTCTGCCCATTTTAGCTCATCAGCTTCATTGGGTTTTATACCACCAAGCCCATACATAACTTCTGCAGTTTTCTCATCCGATACCGTTTGTGTTGTTAGTGGAACACCAGGATATAATCCCATACGTAACACCGCAGATACTTCTTGTAAAGAAGAATAGCCTACAAAAAATCCTATTCGTGAAGATCGGTCAGTTGGCAAAACAAGGCGTAATTGATCTTTGCCTACTACCAATGGGACAATAGTTGCGTTTTTATTATCACCAACCCGTACAGCTGCTAAAAGAGTCTCTGTAGTCGATCTATCATCAGCACAACGAGCAACTCCTTTATCATTTACCGTAACTCTTGATAATAAAGCTGCTCTTCGTTCTGCCTCTGCTGGTATACTTATTAACCTGTAATCTACTAAAGGAAGAATACTAGGGTTTATCTCAACTTTTACCCCAGTTGCTTCCTCTTGTGGCTCAACACCAGTATCTTTTTCGGGACCTTGTGTCATATGAATTAGTATTCTATATTAATTAGGCTAATCTGTCAAATATAAAACGGAAAATTTTCTTATCCCATCTCTTCCTTCGTATACACGTGGCTGTGGTCGAGTTTTTGCCAATCGAATATTTCTGAAGAATTAAACATAAGCTTTTCTTCTTTTTTTGCAATCTCAACGTTTTCCGACGCATGAATTAGATTGTATTGCTGGCTCATGGCGAAGTCGCCACGGATTGTGCCTGGCTCTGCTTCTCTAGCCAGTGTCACACCAACCATCTTTCTGATTGTCCCAACTACATTTTTCCCCTCCCAAAGCATTGCCACAACCGGATACGACTTCATGTAGGCTTTAAGCCCTCCAAAGAAAGGCTTGTCTCTGTGATGAACATACCATTCATCCAAAATAGCATCCGAAAGTGCAATCATCTTTATACCAACAAGTTTTAGGCCCTTTCGCTCGAAGCGATGGATTATCTCGCCTATAAGACCTCGCTGAACACCATCGGGCTTGACTAGTATTACGCTTCGCTCCATATGCTCATTAAAAGTATCAAAAGCAGGAAATGTATCAAATGTATCAAAGGGGGCAGTAATCTTTTTTTCCCTTTGATACCTTTTTACAATCGTAGCAGCTTCTCAAACTTTTGTCCATTAGGAAAATTGCCTATTGCAGCAAGGTTTAATCTACTATTGACAAAGTATCGCTTTGCCACATCATTTACCTCACCAGCTGTGACTTTATTAATCTTTGCTACAACCTCCTCTGGCGTATCAATTTCTTTCTCTAGTAACTCTTGTGTTGCAAAAAATCCTGCAACTGCCCTACTATCCTCAAGCTCCAAAACCATATGCCCCTTCAAAAACTCCTTCGCCTTAGTCAGTTCTCCCTTTGATACTTCTGATACTTTTGATACTTTACGATACTCCCCAACCATCACCTTAATTGCCTCCTCCGTCCTTTTGGGGTCAACTCCTGCCACCGAGACTAAGCTTCCACAATCTTGATAATGCTCAGAACTGCTTCTTACATAATATGCAAGACCTCGTTTTTCCCGAACTTCATGGAAAAGTCTTGAACTCATTCCCCCTCCTAAGATTGCCGAAAGGATCGATAGTGGGTAACGATCCGGGTGATCGGTCGGAACAGTTCTAAACCCAATTGCAATATGCGCTTGTTCTGTTGTTTTGTTTTTTATAAACAACTCTGGCTTTTTTTGACTCTCTAGGACCTTTGTATATTTCAAAGTATTAAACTTCTTCATGTTCCCAAAATACTTTTCGACTAAATACTCTGTTTTTTCCGAACGAATTCCTCCCGCAACCACAACTGTAATATTGTCTGCGCTATAAAGGTGCCTTAGGTATTTTAAGAAGTCTTCTTTTTGAATCTTTTTGATAACATCTTTCTCGCCAGAAATATCCCAGCCCATTGGTGTATCGCCATATAAAAGCCGCTCATAAATATCGCCAATCTTTCGAACTGGTGTATCCTCATACAGGTTTATTTCCTCCAAAATTACTCCTCGCTCCTTGTCTATTTCTTTTTCCCTAAAAAGAGAATTTGTAAGCATGTCCGAAAGCACGTCCATACATAAATCTATATGGTTTGATGATGATTTGATATAGTATCCTGTGACTTCTTTGCCAGTAAAAGCATTAAACTCTCCTCCTATGCCATCTATAAGTGTTGAGATGGTAATTGCCGACGGACGTTTTTCTGTTCCTTTGAAAGCCATGTGCTCTAGGAAATGCGAAATGCCGCTGTTATATTTTGTTTCGTATCTGCTTCCTGCGCCAACCATGACTAGTACTGTTGAGCTTTCGAATGATGGCATGGGGACAGTTATGACGGCAACGCCATTTGGCAAAACGGTTTTTTGGAAATTCATAACAAGAAGCCCATTCTAGCACTTTTAGCGTCTTTGGACAAGAGGAAGCTATGGCAATGGGTATGGTGGAGAAAATGTTTCAGCCGAAAGGGTCGCAACATCTATTTTCTTCCCCTCCAAAGTGTACTTGTCGAGTTTTCGTTTTAAAAAGATAAGCAGTATCATACCGCTGTTTCTCTCTGTACAAACTTCTACCTCTTGCTTCTCATCGCTTGCCTTTAAACAATCTGTGGCTTTATAAGCTATTGTCTTAACAGTAGTCTCTGGGGTCTTGTTGACAAACTTCTTAAGCTGAAGAGAATCTAAGAAAGCATTTAAGAAATTTATAAGAGGAAGAGGAATATTAACTTCATCTAAAGACGATTTAGCGCAAGTTTTTTCGTAAGAATTACAAGTATAATATGTGTTAACATTGTTTATAAAAATAGTTTGATAATTGGTTTTAGGATCGATAAATTCTATGCGCCAGCGAAACGGCTTGGAAGCAGCGCTTACTACAAGGTCATAAATTTCTTGATTTGTTCCAAAATCAATACTTAAACGATAATTAATTGTTGTATCCCTGATTTCCTGCAGGCTAATAAATTTCTCCACAAGTCTTATGGCTTCTCTTGGGGGCTGAGGAATAATTCCTCCTTGGGAAGAAGGCTTGGTTTTTTCTAGAGAACCAATAAGTTCGTTTACGCCAGATTTATTTGTCGGTTTTTCTGATCTACCCCCAAGAAGGAAAGCCAAAGGCGACACTTTAAAAGCCACACCAATAACAAGAACTGTAAAGATAATTAAAATGATAAAGCCAAAGACAGATCCTTTCTTCATAATTTCATCTTAGGGGAAACTTATATACAGTGTCAAGGCAAACCTGCAGCATGGTTTCAGTAACCGTCCACGATTTGACAAAGGATGATTAATTTATTCTTCGAGTGATCCTGAGCTTGCCGAAGGAGAATCGAGAAGTCTTTCGACCCTGAGATCAAAACCGAAGGGTTCTCGACAGAGTTTACCCTGAGCTTGCTCGCCTCGCGGCGAAGCGGGTGAAGCGGGCGACGCGGGCGAAGCGGGCCGAAGGGCTCGCGAACAATAAAAGTTTTGGAAACTCGTGGACGGTTACTAAGTGTTTCCTCCACCTTATCCTAAGAACTGACCGAAAGTTGACGCATTGCCAAAAAGAAGCCTTACATTCTCTCTGGCGCTCTTATTCCCAAAAGATACAACCCATTCTTAATAATCTGCCCAACTGCCATAGTTAAGGCAAGCCGGAATTCCTGAGTGTTGTCATCCTGAGCGGAGCGAAGGATCTCTTTTGTTTGGCTGGGATTCTTCACTTTGTTCAGAATGACAGGACTAAGTATCTTGTGCTTTTGGTAAAACAAATTAAACTTTTTCGCAAGGTCAAAAAGATAATTGCACAGAATATTAGGAGCAAAACTCCCCGCCACCTCCCCTACAACCTCAGGAAAGAGATGGATAGTCCGAAGAAGCGATAATTCCTCAGGCTCTAACTTTAAATTCGAATATCGAATATCGAAATTCGAAACAATATCAAAATTCAAATTACCAAAATTCGAAACGTTTTGAACATTTGTATTTTGAAAATTATAATTTGTTTCGGATTTCGGATTTCGGATTTCGGATTTCGCAACAACGCTTTGCGTGCGTGCGAATGTATATTGTAAATACGGTCCGCTGTTTCCCTCAAGACTAATTGAATCGTCAAAAGAAAAACTAATATCTGATTCTTTGGAGAACTTAAGCATAGAATATTTCACAGCCCCAACTGCAACTTCCTCCGCTGTTTCTTCGTCCATTTCCCTAAATTCTTTTCTTATCCTTGCCCTTGCTTCATCCAGCAACCACTCCCCTGTCACAATATTTCCTAGCCTTGAGGACATTTTTGTATCTTTTAGTCTTACAAATCCAAATGAATTGTGCTCAGTTTTTTCTGCTAACTCTGGCGACACAAGCCTCATTGCCGCCAAAACAACTTTAAAATATGGAGCTTGTTCGTGAGCTGTTATGATAATCGATTTATTATAGGGAAAATCTTTGTGTTTTATTGGGGCTAGTGCCATATCCTTTGCTTCATAAGTTGCATAATTTTCCTTGGTAACAAAAACTCTTGTATGAAGCCCACTGTCTTCCCCTTTAAAGATGACCGCTCCATCACTTTTCTCAAAAATTCCATCTTTAATATGATCCAAAACAAGCTTTCTACCCATACCAGCAACCTCGCTTTCAAAATAATAGCGTTTGTAAGTGGTTCCAACTCTTTTATAGATTGTCTCAAAATAATCAAGGCTCCATTTCCTCCCTCTTTCCCAAAGCTCTCGAATCTCTGGATCATTTTTATATATTTTAATATTAATTGATTGTATCTCCTTTTTCGCGTCTTGGTTTTCTTCGTACGCTTTAGCACCAAAAGCATAAGCTTCACCTAAAAATTTTGCTCTTTCTTCCGATCTTCCCTTTTCTAATTTTGAGATTTGAGATTTGAGATTTGAGATTTGCAAAAGCGCGTAGAGCGCTTTTGCTACATGCATACCAACATCTCCCTGATAGTTAACTCGCCAAACTGTAGCTCCTTGCGATTCCATCAGTCGCGCGTATGTTTCCCCTAATGTAATGTTGCGCAAATGCCCAATATGAAATTCTTTAAATGGATTAGGGTCGGTAAATTCAACCATTATTTTCTTATTTTCTAATCTCTTGGAAGAGCCATATGTACCCTTCACTCTAATGATACGTATCATTAGAGTGGTTAGATAATCTTTGGAAAGCCAGAAGTTAATAAATCCCGGAGCAACAGCCTCTACTCTCGCAGGAATCATGAATTCTTGCCCTGAGCGAAGCCCCGCACCGTCTGGTGCAGGGCGAAGTCGAAGGGTCGAATTATGAATCATGAATTTCTCTGCTATTTTTTTTGCCAGATCCAATGGGTTTTTATATTCTTGATTCTTGATTCTTGATTCTTGATTCGAAAACAACGCCATTGCAATATTGCAGGAGTAGTCTCCATGTCGCTCGTCTTTTGTGCGTTCAAGGTGTGGAATTATATTTTGACCGGTTAGATCCTTTACTATCTTCCGAAGCTCTTTGACAATTTGCCACTTTATAAGTATCATACGATTCTAAACTGCATTGTATCACATATAAATACTTATTATGAAAGAACTTGCCCGAAGGTTGATGAGAACACAATTGGCCCAGTCTTCTTTGCAAAAAGAATTTATCCGCACAAGAGTTGAAAACCGGATCATAAACTCGTCTAGGCGAAGCTTAAAGCCGGAAGGCAGACCATATTTTGACGATTTTGTTGGTCGTCTTCAAAGAGGTGAAAAAATAATTATATCCTCGCAGATCAATATGCTTGGTGGATTCGATTATAGCTCTAGCATCAAAGGATTGGAACTTATTCAAGACCTCAAAGATAAACCCATACTTCTTGTTGCCAATCATCCTAATAATGGACCTTTAGGCGGTGATTGGAAAAATATTGTTATAAGCTATTATATCCAACAAAAACTAAATCAAGAGTTACGAGACCTTCATGGTTACGATCCAACCACAATTCGTGATCTTTTCCGTATAAAGGAACATGTAAGTACAAATAGTATCCCTGTTCGTGATGCTGCCCCACAACGATCAGCCTCATTATTGATACAGGCAATAAAGAATAGAGACAGTATGCGTTTATATCCAGAAGGCGATGGAAGCAAAAATTTAAGAAGGGCAATACCTGATGCGGGAAGATTTATAGTCTTCTGTGCTCGCAATGGCATGAATATTGTATCTTGTTCAACAAGATATCAAAGCGAAACTTTTTTTCTCACTTTTGATACAATTGATAGCCAACAAATAAAAATATTAGGACAAAAAGGGACTGCTAGAGATGCTGCCTGGCAAAGCATCGCAGATTATGCTATGGCAAGAATTGCAAAAAACCTCCCGCAAAAACGTCGAGGATATTATCAAAACTATCAAGGTATAATTTCTGGATTTGAAGAACCAATTGCAAAATAAAAGGGTATTGCATTTTTAAAAAGTACCTGCTAACCTATGGGCATGGCAAAGATTCTTCTTATAGACGACGATCAGTCAATAGCCGAACTCTTTTCTTATGCCCTTAAGAAAAGTGGAATTGATACGATTTTGGCATTGGATGGAAAAAGCGGACTTGACAAAGCACAGATAGAAAAAGTAGATCTTATTCTTTTAGATGAGGTCCTACCAGATATACCTGGAAACGAAATACTAAAGACGCTCAAGCTGGACAACATAACGAAACATATTCCAGTTATAATACTTTCAAATTTTAGTCAAGAAGAACTTGTAAAAGAAGCAATAAACGCAGGTGCATTGGATTATATTTTTAAGTATCAGATAGAACCGCAAGATTTAGTCGCTAGAGTAAAAAAAACCATAGAAGAACTCAATAGAAGCTCTACCTAAGTTTCGCAACTTTAAAGATTGCTCCATCGGATACAATTTCGATCTCTCCATCCCTATCTGTCCTTAATATCTTAATATTTTTCTCGTTTAAGATTTCAATAATCTCCTTCGCAGGATGGCCATATTTGTTGTTCTTGCCAACCGAAATAACTGCTAGTTCTGGTTTTATGAAATCTAATATCGAAGAACTTAACCCAGTCTTTGACCCATGGTGCGGAACTTGAAGCACGGAAACTGTGCTGAAATCCTGAGCGGACTTGTCCTGAGCTTTGCCGAAGGAGTCGAAGGACTGAATCGCCTCTTTTAATCCCAATGCTTGACTATCACCTGTTAGCAATACTTCAAATCCTTTATATTTAACAAAACTAAGAACCGAGGCGAATTCTCTTCTCTCGCCAATAACGCCACCCGGGCTTGTTTTTTTAATAAACTCTTTGCTAGGCCCTGCTATTCTTAGAACTACTCCACCTTTAAACACAAACCTATCGCCTGCGTAAACATGCTGGATTGTAATATTTTGATTCCTAAGCTCATCCATTAACCCTGAAAAACCGCCTGTGTTGTTTTTTATATTTTCAGTTGCAAACAAACCTATTTCGTAATGATCTAATACATTTATAAGGCCATTTAAGTGATCTGCGTGAGGATGGGTAAGAATAACTAGTTCTAAATCCCGATCCCAAAATGGCATATGTCCTGCAAGGCAAGACAATACAGAATCATCGGGCTCGCCTCGCTTCGCGGGCGAAGCGGTTCCTCCATCAACAAGAATATCTGCTCCCTTTGGAGTTCGAAGAAAAATAGCGTCTCCTTGGCCAACGTCGCAGAATACAACGTGAAACTTACCATCATAAAACTTTGAATATTGATATGCAAAAATTCCCGACAATAAAATAAATAAAATAAATCCAATGCCAACTACCCTTTTCATAAAGAAGTTTATTTTTTTAGAGACGATCGTCTCTCGTATAATAAAATCCTCAGACCTAGATTGCTATTTTACGAAATCCTAATTCTCTCCAAACCTTCTGTCTAACAAAACTTTTAGGCAGAATTTCTTGTGGTAAAAATGGGTCATCAATACTCGCCTTTACAAACTCTCGGAAGATATCCTGCCTATCCTCCTTTTCAAGTCTAAGCCTCTCAAGAATCTTACTATATACACTGTTCAACTCTTTTATGTGGAAAACTTTATCAATCATATCTTCCCTATTCTCAAGAAAAAACTTATCTGAAACAAAAATATAAGTATTCTCAAGCTTATCTCTGTTTGATAAAAGAAACTCCTCAACTAAACTTTCAACTGGCAAGGGAGAAATGTAGAGACTTCGCTGAAGCATACCAAAACCCGAAAGCTTAAGCGATTCCCTTAAGACATTACGGATATTTCTTTCTTTTTCTTTTACATCAAAACCCACAATCCTCCACTTTCCATCCCAGGGTTGGTTTATAAACTTTAGGCGCGGGAAGTGACTTATAACCTCTTTTTGCCCTTTTATAGTCAACTGAAAGTTGCCACGCTCAATTGCTGTTATATCATTATTGGTTTTTAAGCTATTGACAATGCTATACAGATTTCTCCTTTTGTATGAGGATGGAACAAAACCATAAAGATTCTCATAGCTAAAAGATAGGAATCCGCCTGGGTCACGAAACTCTCTCATTACCTCATCTATTAAGGTCAACCCAAAAAGAATTGAGGCTTTAATGCTCATATGATTTGATTATACACAAGACGATCGTCTTGTGTATAATCAACTTTTCTCCTTAAGCCAAAGAACTAACGCTACGAGAAAACTATAGTATGAAAGAGAAAATTGCCATGGAATGACGGCAAAATTTACTACTCCCCCAAAAGAGGTAAACACAGACACAAGCTTTTCAAAATAAAGTAAAAGAGGGATCGACAGGTATAAAAAGGTTCTGCCCAAAGATTCCGCAATCATTCCAAGCATAACGCCGAATCCTCCAATAACCATAAGGGTTGGGATTGTCCACAAAACTAAACCATTAACAATAACCGACCAAAGCGAGTATGCTCCAAAGTTACCAGCAAGGATCGGAAGGGTTCCTGCCTGCGCCGCTATTGTAGTTACTACTCCTTCACCAACAATTGACCTATTAAGAATAGCTTTTGCTTTTTTGCTTCTTTCAAAAAGTGGTTTAACGTATAAAAGTCCCAAAGTTGCCAAAAACGAGAGTTGGAATCCTATGTCCAGAATTAGGTTTGGCGACCAAAAAAGCATTGCAAAACCAGCAAGAAAAAGTCCATATAGACTTAAGTTTTGTCTACCAATCATTTGTCCTGTGAATACTAAAATTCCCATTATTGAGGCTCTAATAATTGAAGGCTCTAACCCTGCTAAAACTGCGTATAAAGCAATACCCATAATACTTGCTAAAATTGCAATTTGGCGTTTGAAGAAAAATTCAAAAAGAGAACTTAAAAAGCCTCCAACCATGGTCACATTCATTCCAGAAGCCGCTACAACATGAAATACTCCAGAAACCCTAAGACTATCGGCAAAATCCGAAGGCAAGGACTCCTTTACGCCAAAAACTACTCCCAAAAGAAGACTTGAAGATGTAGGAGGAAGAGTTTTTTCGAATAATGAAATCGCCTTTTGGCGGATAAAACTTGGTACTGCCAAAAATACCCTGAGCGAAGCCCCGCACCGTCTGGTGCAGGGCGAAGTCGAAGGGTCATCCTTAACAACCTCGATTTTGGGATACCACATTGTGATAATGGTATCTTTATTCCTAAGCGTTTTATATCTTAACGTCCCAGAAATGCGTAAGCTATCTGCGTAATGAAATTGCGGATATAAAGAAGTAGTTATAAAAATTCTATTGCCTCTTTCTAAATTAGCAGATATTCTCTGTTGACTGCCAACTATTCGTGGTTCTGACAGGAGAGCTGTCTGAAGGCTTACAGTCTGACCATCGTGATATTTGGGCTGGTTGTGGAAGAAGAAAAAGAAACGAAGGGTAAGAATAGTTAAAGCAAGACAAAATAAAAGAATTATTCCTAAGCGACCCATACAATCGAAATTAGAAAGTAGAAATTGGAAATTTGTAATAGAAATTAGATCGTAGAAAGTTGATATTTTCTTAGTCTATTTTTCCTATTTCTATTTTCCATTACTATTTTCTAATTTCCAAGAACAATTTTCCATACCTAATTATTTAGAAATTCAGTAAGCGGTTATCTTCTCCTTTACCTCCTCAAACACCTTACTGCCTACAATTTTTCTGGACAACAACTCGTCAATCGAACTATAAGGTCTGCCATTTATAACTTTTTGGGCTGTAACCGGCCCAACTCCGGGCAAGCTATCTAGTATTTCTTCGCTTGCGGAATTGATATTAATCTTATCCTCAGCGTCTACCCCTTTGATACTTTTGACACCTTTGATACTTTCTGCTTCCGTTTCTCCTATTCTTGGTATATAAATCTTCGCTCCATCTCTAAGTTTTACTGCCAAATTAAGGTTCTTTGCCAACCAATCTCTATCCGCAGTCCCAGACAGTCCTCCAGCTATAATAAGTCCATCAGAGAGCCGCGAATCTGCCGCCATATGGTACACGCCAGGCTTTAAAACAGCCCCCTCTACGTCAACAACAATATCGCCAACTTTGTCTTGAATTAAAGTAGGCTCTGAGGACAAACTAGAATCCGATCCCGCCTCAAAAATAATCTCTTTGGATGAATTAGAGGAACCAATTAAAGCTATCAAACCATATGCTAAGAACATCAAACCCACGAAACCCAGACTTAATGGAAGCCAGTGTCGCTTAAGTACTGGAGAATATTTATCAAGAAAGGTCTGAGAATCCATAGTCGAAATAATAGACGATAGAAGGTAGAGGGTAGAAAGTAGTATTTTGAAGGTAGAAAATAGAAGTTAGGAAAATCTATCATCTAGCTTCCATCTTCAAGTGTCTATCTTCTATTTTCTATCATCCACCGTCAGTAACAAAGTTAATTATCTTCCCCTCCACATACACAACCTTCTTTACCACCTTCCCTTCAAGATGTTTTCTAATCTTTGTACTCTCACGAGCCAATTCTTCCACGTAACTTTTAACTTTTAACTTTGCCTGCCCGCCATCGGCTTTTGCCGAAGGCAATTGCAGCCGGGAACTTTGAACTACAATTGCATCTCGAAGCTTCCCATCGACCTGGACTACAATAGTAATTTCATCTTCTTCCAGAAACTTAGGATCGTAAGTCGGCCAGAGTTGGAGGTGAACAGAGCCAAAGGTATCAAAGGATTTTGAGGTATCAAAAGTACCAAAGGGATTTATCTTTCCATTTGATACCTTTGATACTTTTTTTGCTTTTGATACTTTTAGTCGTTGCCACAACTCCTCCGTCACATGTGGCGCAAAAGGCGCAAGAAGTTTCAAAAACGTCTCTGCCTCCTCTACCGTCAGCTTTGAGCTTTGCGCTTTGAGCTTTGCGCTTAAGTAATTGTGCCATTCCATAAGGCTTGCAATAGCAGTGTTGTATCTCAGATTGCTAATGTCTTCCGTGACTTTCTTTATCGTCCTGTGCATCATGCTTTTATTTATGTCATGCCGAACTTGTCCTTCGGTAAACTCAGGATCCTGAGCCTGTCGAATGGATTTCGGCATCTTTGCTTTTGCAGTATTAGATCCTGAAACGAGTTCAGGATGACACGAATCAGCAATCAAGCGCCAGACTCGTTTCACAAACCTATACATTCCCTCAATCCCAGTATCATAAAAAGCTCCGCCCTGATTAAATGGACCCAAAAACATTAAATACATTCGCAAAGCGTCAGCCCCGAACTTATTGATATATTCATCTGGCACCACAACGTTTCCTTTGCTTTTGCTCATCTTCCCACCTTCCTTGATCAAAAGTCCATGTGCATAGAAACGGCTAAAGGGTTCGTCAAACTCTATAAATCCTAAATCTTTCAATACCATTGTTATAAACCGCGAATATAATAGGTGTAGCACTGAATGTTCTGCTCCGCCAATGTACATATCAACTGGCAGCCATTTTTTTACCCTTTCTATATCAAAAGCAGTATTTTCTATATCAGTTGAGGTATAACGGAAGAAGTACCAAGCGCTATCCAAGAAGGTGTCCGATACATCTGTCTCTCTTTTTGCCTCCTCTCCGCACTCAAAACATTTAACTTTATAAAATTCTGGATGATTAGCAAGAGGAGACATTCCAGTGCCAAGCGGCTTCCAGTCTTTAACATCAGGCAACAAGACGGGTAATTTCTCATCTGGATACCACCCGTTCATTTCAGAAAACTCAGAATACTCGGAATTTCGGTATTTCAGATTGTCTGATATATCAGATTTTCTGATTTGCTGACTTGCTGAGTTTTCTGAGTGTTCTGAAAACCACGATTTCCCTTGATTTGCACAATGCTGACAGAAAATCATCGGAATCGGTGGCCCCCAATACCGCTGCCGTGAAATCAGCCAGTCGCGAAGGTGATAAGTAACTTCTTTCTTAGCAACTTCTCTACGCCCCAAATCTTTTATTATCTTTTCTATGGCTTCTTCTGAAGGCAAACCTGTATATTTCTCGCTATTGACTAAAATTCCATAACGACTGTATGCTGATTTTGGCGTGGGCTTGGCAGGTTTGCTAGACTGGTCTGATACCCCAAGTCTACCGGGTTCGACTCCCGGCAGGTCCACGCCCTTGACAAATCTAACCTTTTGTGTTATATTGCCTCTAAGGGTATCAGGCCGGTCATTAAGCAAATCTGTTTGACTTACCAAACCATCCGCGAAAGCGGATTTTTTGGTGGGAATAATGACTTGCTTAATAGGCAAATTATATTTTTTAGCAAACTCAAAGTCTCTCTGATCGTGAGCCGGAACTGCCATTATCGCTCCCGTCCCATACTCCATCAAAACATAATCAGCTATCCAAATTGGAATTTCCTGATTATTAACTGGATTTATAGCAAAATACGAGGTGGGGACGCCTTGTTTTTCTTTTCCTTGCGCTATTCTCTCTTGTTCAGATTTAACTACGGCTTTACTTAGATAATTCATTACGTCTTTCCCCTGTCCAAAAAGATCACCTACCAAAGGATGCTCTGGAGAAACCACCAAAAATGTGGCTCCGAATAATGTATCTGGTCTAGTTGTAAACACGTCAATCGTCCTGTGCGAATTCTTAATCTTGAAGGTAATCAATGCCCCCTCACTTCTACCAATCCATGCTCTTTGAGCAGTTTTCACCTTCTCGCTCCAATTCAAGTTTTCAATATTCCCTAAAAGCTTTTCTGCGTAATGAGTTATTCTGAAAAACCACTGTTCGCGTTGTTCTCTTACCACTAAAGTTGCGCATCTTTCGCATCTCCCATCGATTACCTGCTCATCGGCGAGCACGGTTTTACAAGAAGGACAAAAGTTTACCATCGCTTTTTTTCTATAAGCTAATCCTTTCTTAAAAAGCTGGATAAACAACCACTGGGTCCACTTGTAGTACTTTGGATCATATGTTTCTAATTTTCTTGACCAATCAAACCCATTCCCGGTTGCTCTAAGCTGGCGATAAAAGTTCGACTCGCTCACTTTTGCTAACTCTTTGGGATGCTGTCCTACCTTAATAGCGTAATTCTCAGAGTGAATTCCAAACCCATCCAAGCCCATCGGTTCAAACACATCATTTCCTTGCATGCGTTTAAACCGACCATATACATCAGCTCCTGCAAACGCATACATATTCCCAACGTGCATGCCCTCAGCCGATGGATAAGGAAACATCATGAGGTTATAAAAAGGTTTACCCTGAGTCCTGAGCGAAGCCCCGCACCGTCTGCTGCAGGGCGAAGCCGAAGGGTCGAAGGGTTTTTTAGCGGTATCTAAATTAGGACTGTAAATCCCATTCTCTTCCCACACTTTCTGCCAATAAGGCTCTACCTCATTAGGATTATAATTTTGTGTCAGATTCGAAATTTTAGACGCAGATTTAAGTTTTGACATTTGAGAAGAAATTTTGATTAAGTATATCATACAATTAAACCAGCAGCGAGTTTATTATTTACGAGACGATCGTCTATCGTATTATAAAATTCGACGCTTATACCTTGCATTTTCATAAATGATTCTCTACGATTAAACAATGGGGCTTTTGGGCAATTCTTTCTTTATTGGGTTATTTGCATATTGGGTTATTGGGTTATTCTCGCCTTCGGCGAGCGCTCAGACTATGTCAAACGATAACTATATATTACAGTTGCGAGATCTGGATACGACCACAGCAAAACCAACGGGAAATGAAAGCGTCATTGGCGTTAACGATCAACAAGCTTCCAAACCTATACCCGGCTATATAATTCAAGCTGGGTTCTTAAATCATAAATCCAAATCCCCTTTTGCCTTTTCTCTTTCAGAAACACTTATTTACTTTGGTCCCCTCTCCCCAACCAACCCAATAGCTAGAACTAGCAAGCTAAGTATCTCAAGCGCTTCAGCAAATGGTTATTCTGTAATCGCTTTTGAGGATAGAGAACTTTCGGCCGCAGCCAAGTCAGACTTGGCCGCAGTCGCGTCTGACGCAACATCAGGAGCGATTATTCCAGACACTTCATGCGATAATGGTCTTTGTTCCGAAACCATCTCTGCTCCATGGACCAACCCTCTAACCTACGGGTTTGGCTACCGATGCGATAACATCGCAGGATCTGATTGTCTTGCCGACTTCTCTGACTCAACTCTCTATAAACAATTTGCCAATAATTCAAAGAACGAGATGCCAGAAACAATTCTCTCTGGCACAAACGAAAGACAAGAAAATATTTCTCAAATTACGTACAAAGTAAATATCTCAGGCGCACAACCAAAGGGCTCATACCAAAACGTTATAACCTATATTGCAGTACCAAACTTTTAGTCTTCGGACTAAAAGTAATAAGCCAATAGTACAAATGTCAAATACTACAAATATACAAATTAACAAACTGTTTTTTTTCATTCTGCATTTTGCATTGATTGGGTTATTGGGTTATTTGTTTATTGGATTATTCTCATCAAAGACTTCAGCTGCGAGCTTATCCCTAAGCATCTACCCTCCCATCATCCAAATTAGACTTGAGGCTCCTACCTCTGTCAACACTCCTATTACCATCGAAAATCTTAGCGCTGAGACAGTCGCTTTGCAGATTATCTTTAAACCTTTTACAGCAAGCGAATTTGGAGAAGTGGCTTACTTCTGGAACAAAGAAGATTTATCTAGATTAGGGAAAAATCCATTAATCTTTCAAAACATTAAGCTTATTGAAAATAGTAAACAGGTAGATGAAACGACTCTTGGGCCAAAGCAAAAGAAAACTCTTACTCTTGATTTGAGCATAGCCAAAGACGAATCATTATCAGACTATTACTTTTCTATTCTATTTATATCAAAAAATAACACAAATACAGAGTTAGCCCATTCCCAAATCGCAGGGGGAATTGCAACAAACGTACTTTTATCAATCGGAAGTGAAAAACCAAGAGTAGAAATTCTGGAGTTTTCTGCTCCATTTCTGCCTGCTCCGGGATCAGTACCCTTTACAATCAGCATACAAAACGAAGGTAAGCATTTTATAACCGCTAAGGGTACTATCTTAATAAAGAATATATTCGGTAAGACAATCGACAAATTAGAACTTCCAGCTATAAATGTTTTAGCAGAAAGGAGCAGGCTACAGAAATACTTCTGGCAAAAAAGCCCTTTCTTTGGCGCTTATACTTCAACATTAATACTAAATCTCTCGGAAAATTCCCCTCCCCTAATAAAAACCACTAGCTTTTTTATATTTCCTATTAAAGTAATTATAGCGATGGCTATTGTACTTGCTATAATCCTTGTTGTACGAAAACGCATGGATAAATCGTGATAACAGACTAATCACCAACACAAAAAAACCTATCACTATTCAATCAAGACTGATAAAATTGAATTTCCAATTTAGAATAGCCTCAAATTTATTTTAAAAAAACAATTTTTCTATACTAAAAAATCCAACGGCATAACTAAAATTAGTAAAATAGAATGTAAAATCTATGAAAAGGATCTAAAAAATGCCTGATGGTATATGAGACATTAAGCAATACTTATTTTGCGAAAAAATAAAAATACGAATTTATCCAAGATAACATTAACTGTCTACAATAAAAGATAATTTTTGTATATTTTTTATTTCACATATTTCACACAAATGATAATTAAAAATATAATGTATCAAATACATTCTTAATATATCCTTAATACATACTTTATAAAATATACTCTAGGATCTTGACAACCAATCAAACTCTGTTTATTGTAAATAGTATAAATTAAAAATAAATTCTTATTCGTATAATTCGTATAATCAGTATAATCCTGAAGCTAAACACCAAATACTTAAATTTTTACGATTTTTAATATGAACTTAGTAGACTCATTTTCAAACTATCTAAACTCACGGTATAATCATCTGTCTAAAAAAACAGTAAAAAACTATAGGGCAGATGTTGGAATGTTTGTCAGGTGGTACGAGATTAAATTTGGCGGTACTTTAAATCTTAATCCCTTTTGGGTCAATATAGAAACCTTAGATCTCTACAAGAAAGAAAGAATACTGGAATCTAACCTTTCTCTACAATCTTTCAAGCGCCACCTTTCTAGCCTTCGAAAGTTCTTTGAGTTTTTAAAGTCAGAAGCAATTATTTCCCAAGACCCTTTTGAGCTAAAAAATCTATTAGATTCGCCATCAAACCAAGATGATAAATGGTACCTACGAAGATTTAGAAACTATCTATACCTAAATAACAAATCTAATCTTACTATAAAAAACTATATCTTTGATATAAAGCGTTTCCTAACTTGGGCAAAACAAGTAGCAGGAGACGATATCTTTAGCAAGATTGATGAGACTTTCCTTAATCAATACAAAAAGATCCTTGTTGAAAAAGGATTGTCAGCAAGAACGATTAAGCGTAACTTTTCATCTCTTCAAAAATATCTCAGTTGGATAAATACAGAAGTACCGACTGAAAGTTCAAAGTTCGACCCTTCGACTTCGCTCAGGGCAAGAGTTCAAAGTTCAAAGTTCGAAAAGGATATTACAATAGAATCGGCATCAAAATTCACGCAAGGACAACCCATTGCCACTGAGAAAACCTCAACGACATACTCTCTCTTCCCGCCTCTGAGGTTAATACAAAAGATTATTCGAGGTGCAAGTTTTATCTTAGAAATAACTACTATTGCGCCTATTGTAAAAACAACTGAAGCCTTAAACTATTCAATACACAAGATAAAAGGCAAACCTATGTTCAAAAAAATGCCACATATCGAACTAGGAATACAGAACTTGCTCGCCCCGCGAATTTCAAATATCTCACCCGACCATCTTCCTTGGCATAAAAAGATATTACATCATATACGTCATAAAAGACCAAAGTGGTACCAAATATATCATTCATACCCAATTGCAGATTATTTTCACTTAAGCCTTCTTATTGTTTCTATGTCAATTTTGGGATTTGCTATTTACCAGAATATAAGTGCACATAGAGAAAAATCCGTTCTTTCATCCTTTACAGCCTATTCCCCACACATACTTTCCTTCAGGGGACAATTAACAGATGACTCCAACAATCCTATAACTGCCGCCAATACTCCACTAAGAATTGCTATTTATAACGATGCGATAGCTACACATGCTGCGCTTCTCTGGGAGGAAACTATCAATGTAAATCCTGATCCAAATGGAATGTTTTCAGCTTTTATTGGCAGTAACAATCCTATACCACCAAGTATTTTCTCAGAAGGAAAGCCATTATGGCTCGGTGTGACTATCTCCGACTCTCCTGAGCTTACACCACGACAGCAACTCGGTAATGTTGCCAAAGCTTTAGATTCGGAAAGACTACAAGGATTAGTTCCTATAACAAGCCCTGATGCTGATACTAAAAATGTGGTTCTAGCCCTTGATTCTTCCGGCAATCTTACCATTGGTGGCAATGCTAACCCAACCTTTCAGGCAACAGGAGGAAGGTTTAAGCTTTTGGGAGAAACCCTTACGCTTTCAACCACCCCTGGCACAGACTCAAACGTAGAGATAGCACCAATGGACTTAGGCAAAATTGATCTGCAAAAACCGATACTTAACAGCACGGAAAATAACAACATGGATCAAGCTCTTGGGGCCGTAGAAATTGACGACTCCCTTGGGGTTCTTGCAACAACTTCAGCGCAGTCAGCTTTTACTATCAATCAAACCTCAACAGGCCAGCTTATTAGCGCTTATACAAATAGTATTGCTAAATTCACTATTGACAACAATGGAAATATAATCTCAGCCTCAGGTGTTAAATGGCAACCATTTAGCGATTCAACCTCTGCCTTAAATATTGCAAATGCAGCCGGCAGTACTTTCCTAAGCTTTGATACAGTCAATTCAACCCTTCGCTTTCTTCAAGAGTCAAAGGAGCGAGGTAAGTTATTTTACCAAAATTTTGATTCCACATTTCATATCCGCTCGGCAAGTGCACTATCTTTAGACACTGATAACTCAAGCACTCCTAAGGTTTATATTGCCACTTCTGGAAATGTTGGAATTGGAACAACGTCACCTTTGTTTAGACTCGAGGTACAAGACTCCCAACCAGCATCGGCAGCAGCGCAAATATTTAATACTAACACAGGCATAGATGCGGATGGATTAATAGTAAAATTAGGTAACCCGTCCACAACTTCTGTCAACAGCAGTAATCGTTTTATGAGTTTTGAGACCTCGGGCATTGGCATTGTAGGATCTGTTCGCGGAGATAACGCTACCGGAGTGGAGTTTAAAACTGAAGGAATCGCGGATTTTGCAGAATACCTTAAAAAGGACAAGACCCAAGCAATTGAATATGGTTCAGTTATCTGTATTGACAAGAAAGGACTGGTTCTTCCTTGCGATAAAACTTATAACAAAATGGTGGGTGTCTCCTCCAATCAAGGTGGCTTTACAGGAGGAAAAGATCAAGGAGAAGAATCTATTAGGGTTGGCTTTGTAGGGCAAGTATATACAAGAGTATCAACTGCGAATGGTACTATTAATCCCGGTGACCCTCTTGCTTCTTCTTCAATCCCAGGAGTTGCGGTTAAGGCAGTAAGTCCTGGACAGATTGTGGGAAAAGCTTTAGAAAGCCTTGATGATGCTAAGATATTAGGATATTATGATATTGAGAAAAAAGAATATATTGATAAATCTGCTCTTGCACCCAATATCTTAATATCACAATACCCCAATCTCATCCCTTTTGGTAAGATATTAGTGGGTATTAGTGTCTCTTGGTATGATCCAGATGCACACCTTGCTTCAGCTAGTGAAGAAAAAGACTTAAAAGACCAGATTTTAGGAGTAATTCAAGATTACATACAGTCCTCAAAAATCATCTCCCCGATTGCAAAGAGTAATCAGATTGACTCAGATATTATTTCACCACTTGCCTCAGATTCTGTCCGTCATTCTGGCTTGACGGGTTACCGTCTGGTACCCGTCTTGTCCAGAATCTCTAACGACGATGGAGATTCTGGAGGCGCTAACGCTTCCCAGAATGACATTTTAGGACCACTGAACGCTTCTGATTCTGCCGCTCTTGAGCCTGACTTGTCTGAACCCAAAACATCAACACTAGCAGCTCAATATCAGAAAACTCAGAACCCCGCTGAGCGGGGTCAGAATACTCAGAACGCCAGTGCATCAGCAAGTCAGATATCCTCAGAAAACCAGAATTCTGACTTTTCTGATTCTCTGACTTCTCCGACTGGTTCTGGTTCTCTGAGTTTTCCGAGTATTCCGAAACAACCTGAAGCCTCCCCTATCTTCCCTCAAGGTCTAATGGCGTTTGGTCCAACCAGTCTTACTGATGCTTCTATCATCGGACAACTCTCTATCGGAAGCATAGGCGGCAGATTTATTATTACTCAAAATTCTATTAATGTAATAGGAGCAGATCTTGAACTTCAGCCATTAAGACAAGGTGGATTATCAATCATGGGAGACTTAGTTTATATAGATACAGATGGTAACCTAAAAGTTGAAGGGAATGCAGAATTTGCAAAAGACGTAGGAATAAAAGGTAACCTAGTCGCATCTGGCAGCGCAACCTTTGGAAAGCTGAATCTAAACTTAATCCAACCAGCTCTTGCCCAATCCTTGACAAATGTAATTGCCACAGGATCCGCTGGCACTGCTTTTGTGCACGCTTATGAAATAGAAGTTACTATTAAGAATACTTTAGTAACAGATAAGTCTTTGGTTTATGTTACGCCTGCTGGAACTCCAAGCGGCCAAATACCCTACTTAATTCGCCAAATGCCAGAAAAACCTGTCCTGCCTGCCCAACGACTCGGCCTTCGTAGCCACTTCGGCGAAGGAGGAAGCCTTGGCGAAGTTGAGAGCGAACATGAAGGGTCATTCACAGTAGGCATCGCATCACCAAGCGCAAATAGAACTCTATTCAACTGGCTGATTATTAATTGATACTACTTACGCAATCGCTTCTTGACATTCAGTTTAATTAGAGTTATACTTTAATTCAAATGAAGTTATATAAAAGAAAGGTGTTTGACCAAATACAACCTTATGTAGGAGATAATACGGTTATTGTCCTGCATGGAGCACGCCAGGTGGGTAAAACCCATATCTTGTTTTATATACGCAACTTCTTGACTAATCTTGGGAAAAAGGTATTCTATTACGATTTAGAATACCCAGATCTTTTGTCTGATCTCAACAAAGGTATCGAGGTGTTTATTTCTGACCTTGCTGGTAAGGGATATGTTGAAGGAGAAACAGCGTATGCGTTAATAGATGAAATTCACTATCTTGACAATCCCAGCTCGTTTCTAAAAATCATTGCCGATCATTACAAAAACATTCATCTGATTGTTTCGGGATCATCCACGTTTAACATTAAGTCTAAATTTAAGGATTCTTTAGCTGGTCGGACGACATCTTTTGAGATCTTCCCTTTGTCGTTTGAAGAATACCTTGAGTTTAAGGAAATACAATACATACCATCTAAAGTCCACGCTCCATCGGGAATTAGCCGCTTGATACAACTTTATAGAGAATTTGTAATGTATGGAGGTTATCCCAAAGTAGTTTTAGAACCAGTAGAAGAAAAGAGAAAACAGTATTTACTGCAAATGATAGACGCATATATTAGAAAAGACATTCGCGATTTAGCCAAAGTTACCGATATAAAAAAATTTAACAACATGCTCAAGGTTCTGGCTTCCCAGTCTGGACAACTTTTAGACCTAGCATCCCTTTCCCGGGAGACCACAATTTCCTTCCCAACGCTACAAAAATATCTTAACATTCTGGAGGAAACATTCGTGATTAAACGAGTATCTCCTTACAGCAAAAGTCCAAGTGTGGAAATCAGTAAAAATCCTAAAATTTTCTTCTTTGATAGCGGATTGCAATCAATTTTGTGGTTTAGTAGCTTCCAAGGAACCCTTTTGGGTTCGATATTTGAAACCAACATATTTGGCGAGCTGGTAAAAAAGTTTGGCCGGTCGGCAATCCATTTCTGGAGAACTAAGACGCGTCAGGAAATCGATTTCATAGTCGAGGATAGTAACGGATCAATTCTTCCTATAGAAGTAAAAATCAACTTTCAACGATTCAACCAAAAAGCCATTGAGACCTTTTCTAGAAAATATACTGTGCATAATTGGAAAGTCATAGGTTTGGAGGGAAACAAATTACCCAGGAATGGATGTTTCCCTTGGGAGACCTAATATACAGCTTTTCCTATGGCGCTTATTTTGCGCATGCTAGCATCATTTACAATAGGAATCCCATCAAAAAGCCCAACCATCGCCCCTTTCAACAGGCTAATAATCAACTAATGGAAAAAGAATTTAGCCTCTCGTTTGGCGATACGATCGTATCATGTTGTGATATAGCTAAATTACTATTTTTAGCCCTGAAAAATTCTTAATTTAAGCCATTGCAATTTCACTTAAGACCAAATAACACGCATGCACATTTGCCATAAGCGCAGGCTAAAACTAGCTAACACTACCCCACTTTGTCATTCCGACTAAGTCCGTCGGCTGAGGGACGCATGGAGGAATCTCTCTCAACTGGGCGACTTCGGGACGCACCGTCTGGTGCATCCCTTCGCTCGGGATGACATTTGAAGCAAAACTGGGGCAAGGTCAGGCATTGACAATCTTAAAATAGTATGGGTATACTGAGTTTAGAAATGAATGTCGTGAAAGAAACAAAAACTAGTCGTGGCTTTACACTTATAGAGCTTCTTATGGTAATTGCGGTGCTTGGAGTTCTCGCCGCTGTTGTTTTGGTGGCCATTGATCCAGCCCAGCAATTAGCTCGCGGAAGAGATAGCGGAAGAAAGACGTCAGTTGGACAGTTGGGCAGAGCTATGCAGGCCTACTATACAAGTAGGCAGGACTATCCTGACTATACACAGTGGCAGACTTCACCCAACATCCTCGTAACAACTGGGGAAATTAAGCTTTTTCCGGTTAATCCACCCTATACATTTGGTGCTGCTTGTACTACTATTCCTTATAATGGTTTTTGTTATCACAAAGCAGTTTTACTTGGAATTTATGAGGTAGCGATTTATGCGCGCATGGAGTCAAAGTCGGAGAATTCGAAATGTGCTTCAGGTACTACTGCTTGGTTTACATGGGCATCTGCCAATGGGGGAGCAGGTATAGTATGTAGTGTTGCCGAGCCAAACCCAGGGGCGCCGATTATCTTCCTATAAAAACTCTTCCCCTATTTTAGAGTCTGTTTGAAAAGTGCCACACTATTTGTCATTGCGAGCGTAACGAAGTGTAGCGAAGCAATCTCTTTCACCAATGGGATTGCCACGTCGCTCGTTCCTCGCTCCTCGCAATGACACGAGAACGTCCACCTGTGTTTAGTACGTCCACCTGGGAGGTGGATACCTATTGACCTTCTTATTTAACATTGCCCCACTTTGTAAAAAGATCCCTCGACTTGGGGACGCACCGTCTGGTGCATCCCTTCGCTCGGGATGACATTTGAAGCAAAACTGGGGCAAGGTCAGCCCTACAGGGTCTTGACATTAAATTGATTAGAGGTTAGGATAAATATTGTTGACAAATAATATGGAACCAAAAGTGGAGTCAAAAAACGAACTTACTTCTTATCTAAACAGCATTTCTATCGTTTTATTATTCCTTCTACTAATGAGCCTCCCAATTCTTTTCGTGACCCTAACTACCGACTTTTTTGCACTTCCTAAGCAAATCTTAACAACTGCAGTTGTCCTTATAGCGCTTGTTATTTTTGCCCTTAAGATGCTAATAGGGCGTGCCGTGAGAATCCGAAGAACTATTTTTGATCTGCCGATAATTTTATTTTGTCTTGCTCTTTTAGTTTCTTCTCTGTTTGCAGTAAATCGTTTGGATTCGCTCATTGTTTTCGTCCCCTTTCTTTTTGCCGTGCTTACGTTCTTTATAATTGTAAATGTTGTACGCAACAAAAATTCGTTTTTTTTGTTAATTGGATCTCTTACCCTAGGCGGCATTCTGGTATCAATAATGTCTCTCCTTTCGTTTTTTAAGATATATCTTCTTCCTTTCCCAATTACTCAAGCACAAATATTTACTCCTTTAGGATCTCTTTTGGATCAGGCTATCTATCTTGGCCTGATCCTGCCGATTGCAATTGTCATTGCGATCCCGACCCTGTCGAGGGATAAGCAATCTCAAGCCAATGGGATTGACGCGCTTCGACAAGCTCAGGGTAAACTTCCTCGCAATGACAATACTATAAGGAGGATTGGCTTTCTAGCGATATCAATAATTATCCTCGTGGGATTTTTGTTAACAATCTATCAGCTTTTTAACCCTTCGGCAGGCTCAGGACAAAGGCTAACTATTCTTCCCTTTCAAACTGGTTTTCAGACTGCTATGGCTTCTGTCTCCCAGGATACACAACGTCCAATTCAAAGTTTTCTCTTCGGAAGTGGTTTTGGCACATACTTAACTGATTTCACAAGATTTAAACAAGCCGCATTTAATCAAAATGACAATCTTTGGGCATTAACATTTGTCAGATCATCAAGTTTTGCTCTTGAGCTTCTAGCAACAACAGGAATTCTCGGACTTTTGTCTTTTCTTTTTCTAATAATAAGAGTAGGGAAAACCGTATTCGCAAGGACTACGCTCTCCACAAATCCTATTTCCATATCTCTAATTCTTTTCCTTATTGTCTTATTTGTGCTGCCAGTTAGCTCTACAATCCAGGCTCTATTCTTTATTATCCTTGGTCTCTTTGCAGTTTTTCAGGGGTTTAAAAAACACGAACATAAGGAATTATTTGATATAGAGCTTCAACTTATAGCCTCAAAAAAGGGTCTTTTTACCGTTGAAACTCTTACTTCTTCAGCTTTTTCTCTTTCGCAACCTTCCGTCCAGAATCAAAAGGAAACAGGGAGAATCCTGCCTTCTATATTATGCATCATTATCTTTATTTTTGTAGGTACATTAGGATTTTTTAGCGTGTCCTACTTAATAGCTGATATAGAATTTCAAAGTTCTCTTGTTGCTGCATCGAAAAACCAAGGGCAAGAAACCTATCGAAAACAAAGTAATGCAATATCAATCTTTCCTTACCGAGATGGTTACTACCGGATATTTTCCCAAACAAATCTTGCGCTTGCCAACTCCTTGGCCAACCAAGAGTCTCAAGAGTCTACCCTAAGCGCAACAACTCAACAAACCATCTATACGCTTATACAGCAATCAATAAATGCTGGAAGGACAGCTACAACAAGAGCGCCGCAAACTTCGTTGAATTGGCAAAACCTTTCTTCAATTTATCGAAGTCTCATTGGTTTTGGTCGGAATGCCGAAAATTTCGCAATCGTCACACAGCAACAAGCAGTACGCCTTGACCCAAATAATCCAGAAGGGTACATAATTCTTGGAGGAATTTATTACCAACTTGGTCTTTGGGAGAATGCACAAAATCAGTTCCAGATTGCTGTAAATCTAAAATCGGACTTTGCCAACGCACACTATAATCTTGGCCATGCACTTGCGAGTAAGGGCGATTTAAACAATGCGCTAAGAGAGTTCCGAATGGCAAAAGATCTTGTCGGTAATAACAAAGATGGCTTAAAACAGATAACTTCAGAAATTGAGGCACTTCAAAATAAACTAGAAGAAAGAGAATCTCCCCAAGCTGCTAGTGTATCTCAGCCATCCTCCACGCCACTGAATATAAGTAGTCCCTCTGCTCAGTTGCCCCGACAAAACCCACCCGTTGAAATTCCCCCGCCAACATCTGCAACAACATCAGCAAGAGACTAAACAAGCTACCTTTGTGTTTGTCTTTGTTTGGAAAAACAATCTTTACAAAATACTGGCCTATCCCCTCTTGGTTGGAAAGGCACTGTATCTTTTTTGCCACAGTTTGAACACGTAATCTCAAAAGATTGACGCGCAGAACGATCTTCGTTCATGCGAGATTTCTTTAAAGCACGGCAAGATGGGCATCTGACTGGTGCGTTTTGGAATCCTTTTTGCTGGTAGAATTCTTGTTCCGAAGCAGTCCAGATAAATTGTTTACCACAGTCTCGACAAGTTAATGTTTGATCTTGAAAAGCCATATTTATTAGCGTCTAGTTAATTAGCGTCTAGCGTCTAGCGTCTAGTTTTGAAACTGAACGCTAGTTGCTAGTTGCTAAACGCTGAATTATTCACCTCCTCTCACCACGTCAAACGTGGCTTTGCCACAAAAAATATAACTTGTGTAATATCTTATATTGGAATGTGCTTTCATTAAAAATCTCTAAATTCCCGTCTGCCTTTCAACTGATCCTGTAAAACCTTTCGGAATTCAGAGAGAGGTGAGGGTCAAACTAAAATAGAGTATATTATATGCAAGAACAAAACGCAATAGGCAGTTTATTTCTTTCGCTTAGGTAATTTTCCTTCTAGGTCATTTATCCTACCAAATAACCTATCAAAGAGTTGGTCTATTTGACCATTTGAGTATCTCCCAGCTATTATTGATCTCAACGATTCAAGCCCCTGTCGAAGTGTACCAATATCAACCCCTAGTTCTCTCTGACCCTCAATCGCCTGTTCTGCAAGCTTTATTCCATGTTCGATGCGCTGAGTTTGCTCTTCGGCCATTTGTGCTTTTCTTATCTCAGCTAGCTTTGCTTCTTCTTCGAAATATCCATCGACTCTATCTATAAGCGATGTCGTCTGTAAAGAAACTGGTTCTTCTTTTCTGGATTGCATTTCTTCCCGAAGCAATCTTTCTATCTGCGCTGGTATCATTCCTCCGCGATTTTGAATTTTTAAAGCAAGTGATTTGTAGTCTATTGGATATTCTGTCTCAACCTCGGCATAATCAAGAGGCTTTGTTTTCTGAAAACGCTCTTTATCGATTTTCCGAACAAGAGCTTTTATGATTTGCCCTATACCATCCTCATCGGTTTCCAAGGGCACTTCTCTATGTTTACCAATCCTATGTGCATTCAAAAGCGCTTCTGGAATTCTACCAATAAATTGAGTATCTGCAATAAACCATGTTGATGGTTCTTCTTTAATGCGCTGTAGCTCCGAAAGCAATACGCCTTCGACTATGGTATATTGCGGATCATATCTTGTTCCAAGCAATGCATCGAAATCTCGAATCATAAGCGCTCCTCCATTCATCAATGTATAAAAGAATACTCTTTTTAGCTCATCAACAGACTTTTTTACGTCTGTCTGTAGCGATTGCGCAAATAAGTCCCCTTTTAGGACAAATACCGGCACTTTTCCTGTTTGAAGATGCGCTGCTATAGCATTTTCAAATGCGCTTTTGCCAATGCCTGTAGGACCGTAAAATACAGTATTTTGAGGCTTAAGAACGCCTCCTGCTCCATGATATACGGCAACAAAATTTCTAGCATCTTGAGCCACTTCTGTTTTTAGATTTTCCTGGCCGCCTAAATCATCGAAATTATTTGGAGGATTACTCATTCGCTCAACAAGACTATTTTCCTCCATCCAATTCAAAAGACCAATATCTGGTGTTTGTAAAGGAATCCTGTAATCTGTAGATACGCCTGAACGCTGATAAATCCAATCAACAATTCCCCCTGCAAACTTAAGTTCGTCTTTCAAATCCGCTCGAAATTGGTCGTAATCATTTGTTAAACGCTTTGCTGTAGATACTCCTTCTCTTTTTCTAACTACAATTCCGTCAGTTGTAGAATATTCACTCTCTTGAGCAAGCTGCCTAGTCTGCAACGAATATTCTCCGTCTGTATCTCCATTCAAGATGCGTACAACTGCTTCATCTTGACCAGCGCTATAAAAATCGGCTTTGTATTGGGAGCCCAAAACATTACCTATGCTTTGTGAAAAACCTTGTAATTCCTCAGCTATGCTTCTTCTTGCTATCTGCTTATAGCCATAGTATTCTGTAAACCTTAATGCGCCAATAGCCATATTTAATGATGCTTGAGTCTGTAAATCTTGGATCATCTTATGCAAAGCTGGGTTTTCTTGTTGGTCGATTCCATAAAACTCGCCGAAAAAAGCCTTGAATTCTTCCTGCGCTTTTTCTTCTGCTTCAATATTGATTCGTACACTTTTTAAGCGTAAATCAATACTATATCGATCTGCTTGTTGATTAATACTTAACTGTACATGACCAGGAATTTCTGGCAAAATTGTCTCAGGAAGAACGAATAATTCTCTGCCAGTATCATTATAACGAAGAGCATTGAATATGGTTCGCTCTACCTGGGGATCCATTTGAAAAATAGATCCTTCTTGAGGCCGATAGCTAGTTTCCTCTTCTTGTCTTGCAAAGCGTAACTGACTAAACCTTTTTTCTGCTTCTTCAAGTTCCTCCGGAACAGTAACGCCTCTTTTAACTGCATCCTCTGCCTCACTCAAAAATGCAGGATATAATCGAGCAAGCCAATAAACTGCCCTGCTTCCCTGAGGCACGTTTTTAATGATGCCATCAAAATAAGAAGATGCCATGCCTGATGCATCATCCATGGGAACCCGTCCCGAATCTTGTAGTATCTGTAAATTCCTAGCAATACCACGCAGTCCTTCTCGCCGAGAAATACCAAATCCTAAACTTTCTATTGGTCTTGAGAATTCAGCATTCATAATTCTAGTCAAGAATCATACCATACTATAAGTAGTATGTCAATGTTATAGGATAATTTGTAGCAGCAATATGATAATGTCCTATTTAAGCAATATAGAAATGTCCGCTTTCCATCCTTCATACTAAAAAGAGGCAGGAGGAAGGGGGTGGAAAAGATGGGACAAATTGTTATGAGCATGAAAG
>Ga0213870_1000226_pt1 | contig 29622 bp, 55 predicted proteins | sample WICALVC2017_Meta_FD_160119 | JGI IMG/M metagenome (GOLD analysis project Ga0213870, IMG submission 160119) | Freshwater microbial communities from subterranean cave lake in Wind Cave National Park, South Dakota, United States - WICALVC2017 | ecosystem: Environmental > Aquatic > Deep subsurface >... | reverse complement strand
TAGTTGAATATTACAGTCAGCTTTTTCTGGTTCAACTACTATAACATTACCACCACCTCCTCCACCGCCACCAGAAGTGCCACCTCCAGATGGTGCAGAAGTAACTGTCCAATGAAAGTTGGTTGAATTAACTAATTTATTGCCTGAATTATCTGTTACTGTAACATTCATTATTGAATATGCACCTACATTAAGAGTTTCAACGCTTTGGAATATGGTATAAGATGAAAATATATTTTTTGATTGTGTAAAAGAAAAACTTATCGTCTTATTCAAAGTTCCGTTTAAATCAAAACTCATAGTTTGGATATTGCTTAAAACATCAGTTGATGAGCAGTTAAAATTATTTGTATTACCTGAAGCATCTGTTAATGTAGTAAATTGGATTGAACAATTATTAAGAACAGGTGCAGTAGTATCTCCTACTGCTTTTAAGAAATCTGTTTGATTTTTGTTATTGCTTGTATCATTAATAAATAATGTAAAATTGATTATTCCTGAACTTGTTATTGTAAAATTTTGCCAACATCTTGCATTTGTGCCTGATATGCTTATATTATAAAATTCAACTAAATTATCTGTCTGATTTATTCTAAACTGACAAAAACTTAAACCTACATCATCTGTAATGTTTGCACTAAAGTTAATAATATCGTTTGTTTGTATTATAGATTTATTAAGTGATGCATTAAATTCTGGAAAAGTTCTATCTGGTGTAGTTAGATTATCAGTTATATTTGTTCCATTATAAACTGTTAAATTATCTATTTTAAATTCTCTTTGATTTTCTCCAGAAGTAGTAAACCAACTCCAATTACCCCCACTACCACCAAATCTTGCATTTAGTAATTCTCTCCAGTTATTAGCCCTTAAATTAGTTGTTGCATTTACATAAAGACTAAATGTGCTATTAGTCCAAGTAGTTATTTTCCACCTATTAAACATACCAACTTCAATTCCTGTAGAAGTTTTAATTGTAGTCCCTGCATCGTCTTCATAAACAGCATCAAATATGTCTCCTGATGTAGGCATTGAAAGCCCAAAACCATTTACAACAAAAGCTGTCCCATTTCTTGGATTTAGAGTCAATAATCTTTGCCCAGCTCCAGAACCTTGTGTTACAAAAAAATCAAATTCAATACTCCAGTTATTAGTGTTTGTTGAAGCATTTGGCAGCTTTCTTATAAAATTGAATACTTGATTGCCTGAACATTCAAGCATTTTTATACCTGAACTGTTAATTGTGCAACCATTTAAATTCCAATTTAAGTCATTAGACACATTAAAAGTTTCATTATAAATGATATGAGAGGCTTTTGCAGTATTAACTAACAATAATCCTGCAAAAAATATTAATAATATTAAAATTATCATTTTCATTTTATAAATCCATATTCCTTATCTATTGGAGTGTTTAAAAAGCAACCTTCATCATGGTAGCAGTAATCCCATAGTTTTGCATTGTCAAATCCGTCTGTCATTTTTGAGTTTTCCTTGAGGCACTTGTCAAATGATTCCCTTTCTTTTGTAAAGCAGTGGGCGTGGCTTAGCTCGTGCAAAATTATTCTTTCAATGAACTCATCACCTTCATAGTCAACAAATATCCTTATGCTCTTGCTATCTGGATAATACCATCCGTCTTTTGAATTGCTCCAAAATTTATTTGTTTTTACAAATTCAATCATTGAAACACCTTCAAAATATACTGGATTTATTGTTGAGACTATGGTAATTATTCTTTCTTTATCAATTCCATAAGTATAAATAAATTTATAGTTTGAATAATTATAAATTGTTTTTTTAATTAAATTTTTATCTTCTATTGTCAAATTATCACTTTGTTTTATTTTGTTATTATATTGATTCTGTGCAACTTTCTGACTTTCTAAATTTAAAGAGGTATTGTTTACTGTGGATGTTTTTTCGTATAAAGGTTGTGAACATCCAAACAAAAGTATAAACGTGAAAAGACTAAACAACAATATTATTTTTATCATTTTTTTTTATATAGTGTTTTATTTTTACCCTCTTGGTTAATTCCCTTTTCAGAAATAATGATAGGATATGCTAAAACAGTATTAACTAATAACCCTGCTATAAATATGTCTATAAAAAAGAGAGAACTATCCTTTAATCCTATTTTTTTCATGTAACATAAGACGGAACACCTTTAAGGGATTGGAACAACTGATTGTATACTCTGATGAATTGTATTTGAAACATTGCTGAATGTTGTGAAAGGATTACTTTCAGGAGGTATAATTGTATTGGTTGGAAGTGAACTAAAAATCTCAGGAAGCATTTTTGGTAAAGCCACAAACAACAGCACCATAATCCCCCCTAATAACAAGATAGCAAAAATATCGCTTCTATCCAAGCCTCCCTGCCTTCTGGTAACAATATAAAATGCCAATGTGATTCCTGCTGCAATTATCAGGAACTTGAAAGGCACTCCCACCTTTACAATGGAAATTGATGGGAATAGGGCATTTATAAGCCAAGATATTACAAATACCAGAACAAGGGACATCACTACAAAAAAGAAAAAATTGCCTACTGTTAATGTTCTTGTAAAGTCAATAAATCTTCCTTTCTTGTTATGGAGTAGTTTGTGAAACATTTTGAACCTTGATACAAATATGAGTTATTGGGTCATATCCCTTGCCGATTAAATTACAGGTTGTAGGCGTTGCAACCTTAACCTGCTTTTCATTTATGCTTATTTTTTGAGTGCTTGCTATGAGCAAAACAACAAGTATTATAATTATATATAATGCTATGTTGCCTTTCTTGTTCATGTCATAACCTCAATAACCTGTCCATCATCTCTTTGTATTACTTCCTTTTTTAATAGCTTTAAGTTGCTGAATGTATTGTTTAAATGCTCAATTACCTTATTTTCATCAAAATCTCGGCAACTGTAAATATCCATATTTAACCTGTTTTCCTTTGTAAAAGTATGAATACTACAATGTGAGGTCTCAATCATTATGAAGCCAGACACTCCAGCTAAATAAGGTTTTCCCTGTTTTACAACAGGTTCTATCATTTTTTTCATTTTGATTATTTTGACTAACTTGCTTAAAAATTTATATATACTTTTTGTATTATTCATCTCTTTTGACTCACAGGAGTAATCCAAGATAATGTGTCGTCCCAATTACATCACTCCTTTACAACAACATTTGGCATTGAAAACATTAATGTCAAGTTGGTATCCTATTACAAGCATCATTTCTTTGGTTTTGATTTTTTGAACATTTTTACTTTCCTTTTGTCGCCCACAAAAAAAAACCTATTATGATTAATAAAACAATGATTGGGTTGCCAAGCAATCCTGTTGCTGTTGTTGATGCCTTGAATAATGGGACTATAAATATTGCCAGCAATACAAGTATTGGGATTATCGAAAATATTGGAACTAATGCTTTCTTGTTTTTTATAATTTTTTGTGAATTAACATTCAGCAATTTTAGTTCATCTGTTAGTTTTTTCATCTTCTTGTGAAAGATATTACTATGAAAAATCCAACAATGCCCAAAATGATATATCCCATTGTAATATCATCCAGCTTTGTCTTTGCCTTTCCGCCAAAAGCATCATTTAAGGATTTGCCAATGCTTTCAATGAAATCTGTGAATTTGCCTCTTGTGGTTTCTTCTTTTGGAACACAATAACCTAATGATTTTAAATTATTATCGCCTAAATCTGTGAATAATTTTGAAATGCTTGAAGATAAAGAACCACCTAAATATGCGCCTCCAAGAGTAGTTGCTGTCAAACAAATAGGAATAGCCAATATGCCAGTCGCTAAAGATACACCGCAAATAGAAGGTATAGCTCCAGCAAGTGCCACACCAACTCCAGCACCTCCAATAGTGCCTCCGATAATTCCAGTTGTTTTTGTTATTTTTGAATATATTTCTTGAATATTTTGTTTTGTCTTATCCTCAGTTATATCTCCATCCTCAATTAATGTTGATAGTGGAATACATTTGGCATTTGACTGGCATACATCATCTGTCGAGCAAACAGATTTCAATAAATCTGTTGATGTTGTCTGCTTAATATCTTCCCTCTTAATGGTTTTTTGTCTTACACTATTATCAATAATAGTTTTGTTTGCATCAGAAGAACCCAAAGTGCATTGACTATTTATATTGTAATTTAAAGTCCCTCCAATCTCATCATAAAAGAGTGTATTGTCACAACCACTAATTAGAGATATATCAACAAAATACTGCTTTTCTTTATTGAAATTATAATTATTAGCTAATGTGTATTCTGAAGGAGAACCGCCTTGCTCTTGGCTTCTTGGGTAAGGAACATAAATATAAAAGGTTGCTTCTTCATTTGGGTTCATAGAAGATAATGTGTAAACTGACCCTTTATCGCCCTTACAAGTAGTTAATTGCTTGCTTTCTATTCCTGCCCTACCAAATACACTCTGTAAAGGTGTAATACACAAATTTGCTTCTTTATTGATTACAAATGGGTTATCTTTAGATATAAAAAATGCTTCCAAAGTTGCGACAGAAGATTGAGTTCCTATATTTTTTACTGTAATAGAAAATATTTCTCCTTGCCCAAAAACATATGAAGAATAAAGGAATGGGCTGTCTGTTCCTGCACCTGAAGGCAGTTCCTTAATTCCAGAAATCCTTTTAAGGTTAGAAAGCTTGAAATCAACATTAGTTTGAGTTCCACCATTAATAGTCCCATCTCCAGTCCCATTACCATTTCCCCCAGTTAATTTTTTGAAGGTTATTGCATCCTTTAACTCAAACCCATTACCAAAAGGCGACAAGGCGTGGCAGTTGGGGTCATTATTGCAACAGCTTGAATAATGCACAAGAGTAGGATAATAAGTTCCATCTGGAATGTTTGTTGTTTTTATGATTATTGTGTTAGTATCTCCAACATTCTGCACAAAATAAGAAAGATGCTGATTCCACGGCGTGTTGGATTGGCATGGTGCTTGAGTCCCTAATAAAATAGCCTGTAGGAGAGGATTGGTAGTAGGAACAAATTGCAACTCAAACAATCCCTGTCCTTTTGTATTTAACCCTTTAATTTCAATAGTAATTTCTGCTGTTCCCTGAGCAGAATCATACTTGAAAGTATTTAAAACATTATTGATTATTTCTACAGGATTGTAAGAAGGCGCATTATGGACAGCACTCCCAATAGGTAAGACTAATAAAAAAAGGAAAATTAATATTGTAATTAGTCTTTTCATTTGTCAACTATCCTCGAAAGCCTAACGCTTCTACTCGCGAGGCGTTGGCAAGACTTCTTTCAATCCAAAGTTTCTCAATAGATTGTATACCCCTGCCACAATCAGGAAATATATTAATACTGCCAATGCTGTTCCTAATGCTGCAAGGCTTGGCTTTAATGTTGCTGTTCCTGACATGAAACCTACAACTAACCCAACAACGATTGCCCCTATATTCATATCAAAGGCAAACTTTGTGTTTGGTGTTTTGCCAAAGTCTCCAATCTGCTTATTAAGCCATGTCCCTATTCCAATAATAACAAGTGCAGATACCGCCAATAATATGAATGTCTGCAATCCTATTGGAACAGAGCCAATCAAGCTTCCAATATATTTGCCTGCAAAGCTTGTATCAATCCCCTGCTGGATTTGCTGTCCAACATTGACATCTATTGCTGCAAATGATATTGTGGCAATCCCATTCTTTGCAAATGGAAGAATGCTATACAGCCATGTCAATAACCATCCAACTACGCTTACGCCAAGTGCGACTCTCAACATCTTTATAAAATCATTTACCATTTTTACCTCCGTTGCTTATTTTTTATTTTTAAAATACAAAAACAATAAAATCAAAACTAAAATGACTGCAATTGACTTATTATCAACCTTGCTGAATGGACTTTGTTTTTCAAAACCATCCGTTTGGGTTACAATAGTATCTCCAAGCAATCCTCCTCCATCAGATGTAGTTCCCCTAATTACAATATTCCGTGATGTGGATAACGTCTCATTACTTCTATCATCTGCGCTTAAATATGATGCATAATCTGAATTTGGAGGACTATTCCTGCCAACTGTAAATGTGCAAGTTCGCAAATCTCCACTTCCACTTATTGCCATTGTTCTCCTCTCAACATTTGAACTGCCAAATCTTATCCAGCATCTATTTGTATTATTCAAATTAATTGTTGATGTTATGGTATTTGCCCTCTGAACTGGATTTGTGTAAGTTATGCTTGCTGGAACTGTTGGAGTAGTCCTATCTATAGTCCTATCACTCAATGTTGAGGATGTTGTAACTGTATCTGCTGTTCCCCCTATAGTGCTGACTCCAGACTGATTTAAATAACAAGTTGCCCTGAAATCATAATCATTTGAATCTTCTATAATCAGCGTTGTCAAGCTTGTTGTAAATGTAAAATTTGTATGCCTTAGATTAGAAGTATTGGTGACATTTGCCACGAATGAATAACTGCTATTTCTTGTGCTTGCACTTCTTGCTTCAATAAATACAGATACATTTACATCACTTTGAGCACCTGAGATATTATAAGAAACATTTAATGCAGTCCCAGAATTTACTACTGTTGGAACTGTAAGATTACAGCTTATTGTTGCATGAACAAAAAATAAACTAAATAAAAACACTAAAGGAAATATTAAAAGTATCTTTTTCATTTTAGCCTCCGTTTTGGAATTACTTTTCTGTCAATATCTACTGTCCGAAAACTTCTTGGAATTGGTTTATATAATCCCCATTCCAATTGATGTTAACTGTTTTTGTGCAATCAAAAATCCTACAATAACAACTCCAGCAAGCCAAGCAACATTCTTTAAGTCAAACTTATCTCCAATCAAGTATAAGGCAAGTGAAGATGCTATAATAATATTAATAACTGACATTAGTGAAATTAAATCAAAAATCATTGTTACAACATTTATGCTAAAGATAGATGTGATTATTTTAATAACAAACAAAGAGCCAAAAAATGTGACAAGATATAGAAATGATTTTTTAAAGTCTTTGTTCACGACAAAATAATATACTATTGCTGGAACTACTAATAACAACAATCCAAGATAAGCCTGCGGGTTATTTGCTGGCATTTTTTACCTTCCAAATAGATATGCAAATGTATTCCATCCAATGTGCATATAATTTGATGATTCCATATCCTTGAACCTTCCTACCAAATAAAGCAATGTCGTTCCAAAAAGCAATGTTATTGCCAAATGAATATTGTTATTAATACCAAATACCCTTAAGTGAAAAAACATAAATGCCATGCCCAAAAGCACTCTCAAACTCCAATTCCTGACATCATTATTACCTATCTTAATATTAGTGACTGATGCTATTGCACCATATACTCTTATCAAAACGGCATTTTCAATCAATGGTATCCACAAAGTGAATAAAAACAAGCTGACATAAAATGCCTTGTTAAAATCCACTATTGTTGATGTGGCTTGGAATATTGTCTGAAAAAATGTTTTTGACAACTGCTCTTGGGTAACTGGTGCTACTGATTGAACTATCTGACCAAGTAACCCAAACAAAGCCAAAAATACAGCTATGGCAATGCTTGCAAATAACAATGATTGTCCACTGTTATTCGGCACAGATTCTACTTCTGTCCTTAATATTCCTGTCTGATGGAGGAGATATAACGCTATGTAGCCTGTGAACATCCAAATATAGATTTTTGTGAGTCTTAGTCCCAATTCTTCCTCGAAGTTGGTAACCATTAAAAGACCTGTAATGAGTAGAAATACTATTAGAAATGGCTCGCTTAAAACCTTTCTTAATGTGTCTTGTGCCATTTATCATTTTTAAAAAAATAAAAAAAAGGTAGATTTACTCTACCCCTATCACAAAATCATAGACGGCATTATTTCCACCTAAGTCTGCGCTTGTATCCCTGTTTTCCACATCAAGCAAATACTGCCCATTGGACTGCTTTTGGTAATAACTTACATCAGCAGTTGAACAATTTATTCTATCAAGTGCCCCTGCTGGGTTGTCATCACTTGATGCTGTCATCTTCACAGTGAAGATTACATCTCCAGTTTTCTTTGCATCAATGCCTGGAAATTGAAATGATTTCACAGTGTTGTTTGCTTGATACAACGGATACAATGTTGTTGATGGATTTATGTCAGATGTTACTAATGCTCCCTGACCAACAACATTTACTGCAATTGGGTTTTGTGAGTCATATGTCCCACTTGGGAATTGGCATGAAAGTATATTCCCATTTATTCCCCATCCTGTGTTAGCAGCTGGCGAAAATTTAACTGTCACTGAACCAGTTCCTCCAGAACCTATTGTCAAATTCTCGAAACCTGCCGCACCGTCATTAACTACTTGTCCTTGCTGTGCATCTGCTTGTCCATCATTGACTACTGTTATAGTTGGCGCAATGTCAATCTGCACAAGCTTATTTGGAGATTTTGCAAACAAGCCAGTTTCGTCGGAATATTTTACTTTTACTCCGCCTGGTGTTACATCATCTACTTCAACAAATGATGGGTCTCCAGTTGTTGCAGAACCAGTGCAAGTTGTTAATTTTCCTTTGAACTTTCTTGGATAGAAAGTTGTGGATGCTAATCCAGGGAAAATCACCAATTCATCCCCATTTGCTCCCGATTGCACAGTTGTCGTTGAACCATGTGCGATAGTTCCTAATAGAACGCCATTTTGCAAAATTGTTGCGTTCTGAGTTGTTTGCGCAACTTCTGTATATCTTCTCACAATAGAAGATGTTAACGTTGTTGCTTGCGTGCAAGGCGCTCCTACAACTTTAACAACTGTATCAGCAGGCTGTTGTCCATTAACTTGAACTTGAGCCTGTGGTTTCCCTAAACCAAGCAAACCTGAGTTCCATGCCACCAATCCTATTACTACAAGGATTATCACAGTAGCAATATCGAAATTTGCTTTTCCTTTAGAATTCCACATTTTGACTAACCTCCATAAATGTTTTTACTTTCTGACAATCTGTTCGCCTGAAGGTTAGTCTTTAGTAATTTTAGTTATTGAATTGAGTAATGAAAATGATTGTCATATTTGGTAGTATTATTAACTACTATATAAACTTTTTGTTTTAAAACTCTGTCTACCCTATGGGTGATGTTTTTGCTTGTCTAATTCGGGTGATAGTTTTCTAAACTCCAGTTTCGAGCCATTGGACATAAGTTTTATCACGCAAGTCAATGTAATCTATTATTTTTAATTCTTTACGAGGGCTACCGCCTTTTTTCCAATTTTTAACCCAAGCATCACAAATAAAATGAAAACAAGGCATATATCTTACATCACTCATATTTCCACCAGCAAATTTTAAAGGGATTGCTGTGCAAAATATCGGTTTAGAAAATAATTGCCTTGCTTTAATCACCATAAAAGTTATTTTTTCCATCTGAGAAATATGTCCGTAATGAACTCCATAAAATATTGAAATAATATCAAAACTGTCCTTTTCTTGAGTCAATGCCTCTACGTGTAAAATCATAAAGAAAGTTAAAATCATCATCATCTATGTTTCTCAATGCAGTTAAATATCGAGAAACAGTAACACGATGAATACCCAATTTTTGCCCTATATCTTCAGTTTGCAAACCCTGTGCACGAAACTTAAAAAATTCACCAAGAAGGTCAAGGTTAAGACCATACTCCTTGCATATACTCAAAGCTTTCTGTTTTTTTTCTACATATTCAATTACTTGTCCCATGCTACGTGGTGTAACATTCATTCTATTTAAACCTTTCTATTTTTAATTGAAGTTTATTGGAAAAAAGCCAAGCATGGACAATCTCTTGTATTAGTTTGGATTGTTTTATATCATATTTTTTAGGTGACTTTAACTTGACAGCTCATTAAAACGAAAGGTTTAAATAGTAGAATTATATACCTATTGATAATATAACAAAGAGTAATAGTTTACTTCTTCCGTCTGAAAGCTCACTCTTCTCCCTTTACCATTTCTTTCTCATAATATTCTTTCCATTTTTCCGTCTTGGTAAACATATATATATAGGTGAGGATTGCAATAATTCCCATAACTCTTAATGGCTTGCCTATTATATTATTAAACCACATAAAGAAAAATAAAAATACAACAAACCAAAAAACTAGAGCGGAATTATAGTAACCACTCAATAAATTTTTCATTTCATAAAATGGATGTTTGAATAAATATTTTATTATTAATAAAATTTTATATCCTTCCTCTTTCAGCCTGAGCTTTGTTTCTTCATTCATCTTTATATCCTTCCTATTCCCAATCCCTTTTTTAATTCTCTCAATCTTGATAACTCTTCAGAAATTATTATTTTCTCATCTGATAAGTCCCCTTCGCAATGTGAACACTTGTCAACATCACTCAATGGAGTTTTTGTCTCAAAAAAACCATCCCAATATCTTTCCATAGGATGATACCATGCCCTAAAATAATAATCTACTTGATTTTTTTTGTCAGTCACATAAACTAAAAAGGCATATTTGACTGCCTCTCTTACTTCCCCCACTGTCTTGTATTTTGACAAAAACTGAGGAGTTAAATTTATGTCGATGTCATCTGTTATTGGTATAGTTGACCCATCTGCAAGAGTTATATTTTTTAATTGTTTAATTTGTTTTGAGATGTCATCCATTGCCTCTTTCATGGTTGCCCTTTTCCGTATTGATATTCTTTTTGAAAGCAACATTAAAACGACAATTAAGAACAATAATACTCCAAGAAATGCCTGTGTATTTGTAATGTTTGATTTAGGGACTAAGGAATTTGGATGATATATCAGTGTATTTGGAGGATAACTTATTCCATTAATTACTCTTGTCTCATTCAAGCTGATATTAGGGACTAATGCTGTGTAAGTCTTTAAATAGAAAAGAAAAATAATTACTGATACGACAGCACCTATCTCAAACCATGAAAGCGCTTTCCAAAATTTTAATGGTGTCTTAGTTTGTTCTTGTGGCATGTTTATAATAGTGATTATATTATAATATAATCGTGATTATATTAACCTAAATCATCTCCGCCATTAATTCTTCCTTGTATTTCTTGAGTCTTTCAATCATTTCCCACCTTATAATCAAGACTTTGACTTTCTCGTCTGATTTTGAGTTATTCCATTCAGGCTCCATGATGAATTTTCTACTTCCATAAATTTCCCTGATTCCAAACCATTTAAGCACCTCGTATATTTGTGACACTTTTGCCATTTTATCCATGTGTGGAAGAAGTTTAATGTTGACATATCCATAATTTGCAATTCTCTGCAAGATTGGTCTTAGGTAAGGTTCTGTTGGGATTGTCTGGTTTAATTTTTGGTCATAGATAAATTCGGGCTTATTACCTATTATGATAGTATCATCCGCACCGTCTTTCTTTTTCTTTTCCATTAAACTTCTTTTTCTTTTTGCTTTATTTTGTCCTGTTCCTGTAGTTTCTCTTTTTCCTTTCTTATCATATCTAAGACATATTCACCTGTATGCTCAAAGAATAGATTATTCAGCAACTCAAATTTAGCCTGAGTGTCCGCCAAATTATAAATCTTGAGTGAATATGCTTTTGAATATATAGACGAACCTTTATTCTTGAATTTTTTATATTGTAATATCAATCTAATAGACCTATCCCTTAAAGATTGCCTTTCATCTTCTGTGAGAGAACCATCATCTTCATACGGAATATGTTTTGGATTTATGCCTAAATCTGTGATTTTATCCAAAATCTTAATTAGTGATTCTGACAATAATTTTATTACCATTTCTTTTTTCATATCATAATTTCGGGTAAATTTGATATAATTCTTAAATAATAAAGTGACATTATCATCATAAATATCATCCCATACTTCGTCATTGATGATGTCATTTATTTCAGTTATAGTTTCCATGATTAGGGAAACATCCTGCCCTAATGGAACTATTACTGTATTTAATTGTGCTGTAAGATTGTTTCTTATTTCATCCAGAACATTTTCTGTTATCTGAATTTTTTCCAGCTTATCAATATACCCAACAATACTTATTTTTTTTTGTTCTTCAACAGTTTCAATTTTTTGCATTATGTGATACCAAATTGTTTTTTTATTTTGTTTATTGTTTCTTCTGTGAGTGTATGATTAAGAGGTTGAACTTGCCCATCAACTAAAGAATGACATTTGTTACATAAAATAATTATATTCATATAAAATCTCCTTTGCGTTAAATATTTTGGAAGTGGAACAACCATCTTATTTTTTCTGCTAATTAAGTGATGTATTGTAAGTCTTTCTTTTTCCTCACAATTCTCGCATTTGAACTCGGCTTTTATGAGTGCAATCTCCTCTCCAAGTATCTTATATTTGTCAAGCAATGCTGGTTTTAAATTGTTATTCCTTATTTCAACTTCAAGCAAATGCTGTTGTTTTATTGGTATGCATTAACATCATATCCTAAATGAAATCCCGGCCTGAATATTTTTACAGGCAATCCAAGTTCTTTTGCTATTTCCTCGGCAAAACTGTCAACTCCCGCAGCTCCGCCGGTGACTATTTCAACATCTGTGAGCGTGCGCATAAATCTTGCGATTGCTTCTTTTTCTTTGAAATTCCTTGAACCGATAATTGCTATTCTTTTCATTTTGCTTCGCTCCTTTTGAAATAAAATCCCAATTGAGTGCAAAATAATCCTGAATCGATCTTAGGCTTTATCAAAGGCCAAAACTCATTTACTTCTCTTAAAGACATTTTCAAATTTTCAGCAACTAATTTCTTGCTATCGATATTTATATCACCCACAGCCTTAATATATTTTATAAAAGACTTTCTTTTGTCTATGTTTTGATAGAGAATCCATTTTATAACTTCAGACGGAACAATGGAGATGACTTTATTCACGAATGAACATATCTCTATATTGTTTCTATTAAATGACATCCATTTGTTCAAAACAAAGAGGTGTGTATTGTTAATCATTGCCAAATCTTCCTCTTTGCCGCTGAAAAACAGCTTGTACTCATCCAATAAGTTTAATTGGTTTGTCATTTTAGCAATCCCTCTGCCTTTGCCAAAAATCCGGCAAATATGGCTTCTTTCTCGAAAACCGCCGACATCATGTAGATGTGCTTTGCCAGCTCCATAACCATCAGCTTCTTTTTCCCAATATCCATTTTCAATTCCAGAACATATCTTGAAATTTCTTTCATCAGCAGCTCGTAGTCGGCATTATCAGCTATAAAATTCTTTCTTATATCGTCAAATTGACCTTTTTTCAAATCTTCAAACAATTTTGCAATATTCCAAACATTTTCTAATTTCTTGATGTCTAATTTGCCGCTTGCGGAATACTCCTGCAGCTTGTTTAGCATTTTTCTTGCATCAGGATAACAAAAATCCACTATCTTGACAATATCTTCAGGATTGCAACTTATTCCTTCATTTTTCAATATCTTTTCTGCCAAACTCTTCATTTCGCCTTTCGGAATTTCTTTAAATCTGAAAGCCAGACATCTGCTGTCACTTATTGCGTCGATAATTTTGCTTTCAAAGTTTCCAATTAGAATGAATCTGCAATTTTTGGAATAGTCTTCCATAGGCTTTCTCAAAATGGCCTGAGCTTCTGGGGTCAGATAATCAGCCTCGTCTATAAGCACTATTTTGAATTTTCCGTTGCTTGATCTAGTGGAGGCAAATTCTTTGACTTTATGCCTTATTGTGTCAATGCCTCTTTCATCTGAGCCGTTCAGAACAAGACGGTCGCAACCAAGCTTTTTTATGATAGCATAAGCTGTTGTAGTCTTGCCAGTTCCTGACGAGCCTGTGAATATTAAATTAGGCATGTCATCTCTCACAAGCTTTGGTATAGCAGAATCTAAGCCGATTATGTCGTCAAATTTCTGCGGCCTGTATTTCTCAGCCCAAAACAATGATTTTGCTTCTTCCTCAATTGTATTTGGTTTATTTTCCATCACTCACTCTCCATCTCATTCTCTTTTGGTTGTTGGGCGATTGAAGGGGTTATAATCCCAGCTTGTATCATTCTTTTAGCTCGTTCTTCAAATATTAAAAATTCTTCTTCAGGATGCAATGCCCTTTTTCTTTCATCTATTGATTTTCTGTTTAATGTCGCCTGAAACATCTTTACCTTTTTTTCTAAATATCTATTCCTTTCAATTAAGTCTGTGCATTTAACAAAACGTCTCATAAAAGGAGTATTTTCCTTACCATACCAATCGCAAAGAATAATCCAAGTTGGATAATCAGGGTCAAGAGTCAATGGCTCACATAAATCCTTCCTAAATCTCTTTTTCCACCATCCATCATTTCTATCGAAATTATCGGCTTCTGACATTTGAATCTGCTTTTTCCATCTCATTTTTGGTGTTGGTCTCAAATGAAATAATATATAACCTTCATCAACAGAGTCTCCTACATACCCAAAAACAGCCTCATCGCCATCTCCAAAGATGACTGTGCTTTCCCTATTTTGTGGTTTTAAAATAAATACCATTTTTCAGTATTTGTTTATTTATTTATTTTCTTTGATAATCTGTAATGCTCTTTCTTTTATTTTATCTTTGAATAAAGGGATTAACTTTTTTTTGCAATCATAACATATTCCATCAAAATCAAATGATATGTTTGTATAATTCTCGTCAATTGCCTCGTTCCATCCAATCGGCTTTTCACAATCCCTGCATCTGATGAATGAGTTATTCATTCTGATAAGTTTAAGTTTAATATATTTGTTGGGTTATAAATGCTCACAAAACATACTGGTTTTCTGTTCAATGCTGGAGTAAATACATTCCAGAATATTTGTTCTATCTGCTCACCATCTCCAAGAACACATGCAAATGGCTCTTTTAATGCTTCTTGTGTCTGAAATTTTGAATATCCCGCAAGAGTAAAATTATATCTTTGGATGCTATTATTTAAAATATTATTCCATTCCTTGTCGGATATTGATTTCTGAAGTATCATTCCTAAAATAAATGCCAAAATAACAATCAATATGAAAGGCAGGTAAAATCTTATGTTACTGTAAAATGGTTTTTCATCCTGCATAATTAACCACCTTTGTTGATTTTAATAGTTTAGAACATAGATAAACTGTTGTTTTATTATCTACGAAAGAATAAACTTCCAAATTATTTTGTTTATCTATCTCGTAAGCACATCCTTTTTCTTTTGTTTCAATATCATAGCAATTAAAAAATAAATGTTCCCTATAAATCCAACTACCCCACTCAACACAATAATCATAGATACCTTCTTGGTTGACTTGCTCTTTTAAACTGTTGATTTTGTAATTTATATATAAACTTCCTCCACTAAGCACAATAACTAAAAAAAATACGACTAAAAATCCTTGTTGCAATTTCTTGATTTCTTCGACGTCTTTATCCATTTTTCCCCTCTTTAATCCAATTCTCTTTTTTCGTTGTCATTATCTCACCGAAACAGGCACATTAAACTCATTACATTGATTATTTTTACATCTTGCTATCGTCATTAATCAAGACTTTTTCATAAATTGGGCATGATTTCATAAATTGGGCATGATTTAGGACTTTGCATTTTCATACCAGTAATAATTTCCTTTGCATTTAATATTAACTAATTTTTTATCCCTTTTGATTCTTGTTAAGGCATAGCTTACAATGCTTGATTTGATGGTATTGCCGAGCAAAGTTGTATAATTCATATCTTGCAATCCTTTTGTTATCTCCTTGCTGGAATATGCATTTGTTGAGTTATTCTTCAAAAACTCAATGACTTTCTGCATAGTTCCCTCTGTTCTCCTTGTGGTGTAACAATCCTCTTCTTTCAATGTTTTTATTAACTTTACTGGGACTGACATTTTAATTCATTTTAATCTTTATTTCTGACTTCCCCCAGATAATCCAAGAACTCTGTGTTTTTGTAATTCTGGATTTCTTTTTTTCTCACGAATAATCATAATAAATCCAACAATCCCTGCTCCGAAAAAAAACCAAAGCCATTTTCCTTTTTCAGATTGATTCAGGTTATGGGACATTGAGGTTAAATTTGTCTGTATTGAAGGGATTATAATGTTTGAATATTGGTTTACTTGTTTATCTTTTTCTTCAAGAGTTTTAGAACAAGTTTCATAATTTCCTTTGAAAGGTGTGAGTTCTGTGTTTTTTGTCAAGCAGTCTGTTTTATCCTTGTTGCATATTATGTAGTCAGAATTACATTGTGTATATAACTTGAAATAAGTATTTATATCTCCATATTGTTGAACTGCTTTATCAATGGCATTGCAATTTGAGTTTATATCCTGAAAATCACGAATTGCTTTTCTCAGGTCATCTATATCAGTTAAGTTTCTTTGTAGAGTGAATGTAAAGGTACTTGTTGAATTGCTCATGCAGTCATAAGTATGTGAGTCCTGCTCTGTGGTAATATTGATAGAGCCATTAAATGTTTTTGTTACTATTGTGTTTGGAAAGCTATTTATGTCTGCAAATACAAATGGGATTAATAAAAGTAAGATTATGAAAGATATTAGTTTTGTATTCATAAATCACCTATCTTCAATTTTTTTGAATCAAACAATAGAATGATAACTTTATCTTCTTCTCCGATGCCAAACTTCTTAAAAATCTTAAAAGGCTCATCTTCCCCAGTATCTAAAAACAATAAGTAGGGTTCAACATTTTTTAGTATTCCAAATTTAACAGAACAAAGCCGAACCTGAAATCTTGTTATGCCATCAACTTCTACATCAAAAACCTCATTAATCTTGCTTTGATACCAAGTATATTTTTTCAAGTCAAACTTCCTTATTGTAGTAAATACTCTGCATTGCAGTTTATTGTTCCAATTTTTGCTGAATTTTATTTTGTTTGTCATTTATATACCATAAAATAATAAAATAATCCAAATGCCACAAATCCTGCAATATACCAATATTCTTTTAAATATTCAATTACAATATTCTGCATTGGTCTTTGCGGGTCTGCATACTGGAATAGAGGAATATGAATGTCTTTCTGCAAGTCTGCCAATGGCGGTCTTGTAATGTCTACTTTGTTGTAGAACAAAACAAATTTATCGTCAACATCAACAAATTTCACATCTATCACCGAATGCCCTTCCTTTTTTAGTTCTTCAATTGCCTTTTTGAGATTGTCTTGGTTTATGCCTTCATAAAATCTAAAGTTTTCCATCATAAGCATTTCTCGATATAAAAAGGAATAAAAAGATTTGTGCAATAATCCCAATTTTTAACTTGGTTTTTTAATCTACAATCCTGAAAATTTGATGCTATTTCATCACAAGAACTCTGCCTTATTGAATCAATAGAAATCATTGAAGGTTTTGAGAAAGTAGCTAATGCCCAAAAAATTGCTATTATTACTGCAAATATAACAATTAAATAAAATCCAATTTTCTTTTTATTCATTTATATCCCTCCTTTTCATTTTAATTTCTTCATTGATATAACTTGTATGAATTTTACCATTTTTAATTACAATATCAACTGCTTTCCAACTAAAGCTTTTCCTTTTTCCACATCTAATTAACCTCTAATAATATTTTTATTTCTTTATTAATCTCATTCATTCTATCTAATATTTTTCTATTTTCTAATGAAAGGTTAATAAATTCTTGATTTAACTCTTCAATTTTTTTGTTCATTTAATTTTCTTACAGCTATAACTTCATCATCTTTTATATCAACATCAATCCATTCTCTTTCCTTAAAATTATGAGGTCTTGATATAGGATATTGAGCTAATTGTTTATATCCTCTAAATAAATCTAATAACCAATAGCTTGGTTTGTTACTAATATCAAGTCTATCAGGAGTTTCTTTGAATTTAATTCTTAAAAAAGTTCTTTCATTATGTCCTAATTCTATTTGTTCTATAAATGCTTTCATTTTACCAATTTAAAATTTGAATTATGGATTAATGCTAAATCATATCCCCTCCGTCTTTGGTGCTGAATGTTGGGATACTGAAGGAAATATCATTCCTTTGAAAGGCGTTCCATCGTCAATCTCTGTTCGATTCCCTTCAGTATCGTAAGTGACAAGCAGTTTGCCAGCAATCATTGCCTCATATTTTTTCAGTTTAACCAAATCTTTTTGCTGATGCTTCATTAAATCATAATTCTGCGAAATTTCAGAAGCTTGTGTGGACATCTGCTGAAAAGATATAACATAATCTGTTGTTATCCAGATGTCCCTTGTTATATCACCTGTATCTTGTGTTGCATATACAATTCCCATTCTGTTGTTTCTTGCCTCTTTATTGACCATAGTGAATGAATTTAAAGCGGGAGGAAATCTCAAAATATCCTGTATTTCATCTATAAAGCACCACAATTCAATATTGTTTCTCTTAATGATGGGATTGTCTTGGTTCTTGAACATATCATTTAAGATAAATCTTAGGTAAGGTGCATAATATTTATTAAATCTAAGTTTTGTTGTAACTAAAACTGACACAAGGTCAGCAAATAAGCAGGCATTCCAGGGATAGAAGTCAAATTTTTCCCCTTTGTATTCAATAATCCATTTTGATGAAATTTCCGTATTGATGTCAAAAATTTTTGATATAATTAATTCTTTCAATAACCCAAAAATCATTGTCCTTGACGTTTCTGGAATTGTATAGACTTCCTGTCTTTGAACAAGATGACTTTTATTGCTTATGATAGTTTGTTCTGTCCATATTTTTTCATTAATAAGTCTCTGAATATCATCCAAATTTTTTACATATATTAGTCCATCTGGTCTTATTTTACCATTATTATCAAAAATCAGATTTTTGAGATATTTCTCTGATTTATGCATCTCATCCTTTGTCCCTTCAAAGAATTGGTTTGGCTGTTCCATTATGTTCCGCCAGGGTAATGTAATCCTGTATCCAATTTCATTCTCAAATTCAATATCTCTTAAATCAGAAACAGATGGATAGAGATAAGTGCATGGCAACGGCATTGTTGTTTCACCAATCTGCTCAAGCCATTTGATAAAGTATTTATGCTTATTATTATCCCATGTCAGACTCCAACTTTTTGTCTGAAATGCAACACCATCATTAAGAATGGCAACCCTCTTATGCCATTTTTGGTAAACTCTATCCGCTATTCCATGTAATAATAATGATTTACCCCTTCCTTTTTTTCCAAATATACCTATTGTGGGATTATCCTTCATCTGAGGAATACATACAAGAGTGCCATCTGCTGTCAATAAAATAGGAATTTCGGGTATTATAACTTTCTCTTCTTCTTCTTGGAATGTGAAAGGATGTAAATCTCTTATATATTGTTCGTAAATATCTGCATAATCTTCCAATTCAGGTTCTTTGTGATACCTTCCTTTAATTATTTTAAGATATATCTTTTTTGGATAACTATTTCTTCCTATCAATCTTATCCAGTTTTCCGCAGGATTATATTCAATTTTATGTTCTTGGGGAATATAGCCGAGATGTGGCAAATTGGATATTGTTTTTATTAAAAAATATTCAATTTTTTGACTATTAAAAAATTTACCTTTAACTCTCTGCCTTGAAATCTGAAATCCCATTCGCATCAAATCATCATAATTTTCAATCAGTTTTTTATTATTGCCAATGGGAATAAATTTATGGAGAATATATATTGTTTGAAGCTCTTTTGATTCGTGTATATTATTATCTTCTTTAAAATCTAAAATTTTAGAATTTCCTGCATAAATATTAATTTTTTTTTCTTTCAGAAATTGCTGTGCGTATAGGTGTTTGTTCATGGGATATGGGATATGGGATATGGGATTTATTTATGAAATTAGGTTAGGTTATATTTAAAGCTTTTGTTTTTAGTTTTTAGTTTTTATTTTTTATTGTTTCAAACTTTTATATTCATAATTAATTCCATCAGATGTTATTGTAACATCTCCATCCTTCTCTGTTGTTAGGAATGGAATGGCAAGGCTCTCAATCCTGCTTTTTGTTTCATCACAAGGATGTCCAGATACAATAATTAGAGATGGCAAAACCTTTTGTAAAAAGTTATATGATAATGAATTACACCCGCCATTTGAAATCAGGATATTTGCCTTGAGATTACTTACTCTGCTTTCACAATCAACAGCACAATCAGTTGTTACCAATATTTGTGTGTTGCCATAATTTATTTTGACAATTATTGAGTTGTCATTTGTTAATGGGATTCCATCATCGTATGGAACTATCAGATTGAAGAAAGATTCCTGAAATCCATAGATATTGTCATGGGAAACAATAGTTATGTTTTGGAACAAGTTATTATAGATTGTATAGCTTGGAGATGATGCAGGAATACCGCTATGCACAAGAAATTTTGGAGGCATCCTTAATAGAATAGGGGGAATGCCCGCAATATTATCCTCTTCACCATTTGTGGCTATTAAATATTCAATTTGCTTAATGCCAAGATTCTGTATGATTTTCAATATTCTTAATCCATCTGCCTGCCCCTGAGCATTTATTACTATTGAATGATTGCTTAATATTATTATTGTTGATCCTTTTTTTGTCGTGTCAATCACATACACAGCAAGCTTGTCTTTGACTGGCAATAGGACTGGCTCTTTAATTATAACAATAGTTTCGTTTGTTGTGTTTATTTGTGTTTCATTTGTTGTGTTTAACTGAGTTGAAATTTCAGCAGAATAATTTTGAGGTGGTGGGGAAGTTGTGTCTAATAAAGTGCATGATGTCAATAAAAGAAGAATAAATATTAATATTTTATTTAATTCCATACCAAACACCTTGTGTCCATAATATTTTTATTGCTATCAAAAAAAGAAGGAATACACTAAAAAAAATGAATATGTTAGAAGTTACATAACTATAAAGAATATCAGTAAAAGACTTTTTTGTTTTTCTGGCAATGTAAAAGCCAAGATAAAATATTAGAACTTCAAACATATTTATTATAGTATATCCCAATGTTGTTCTTGCTCCATACAAGACTAAATCAGTTATTGTTAGGAAAATAAATACTGCAAAAAACAATATATATTTTCTTATTTGATATTTTTTCATTCCAGCATCTTTCTCCCGTAAGTTAATTGATTTTTTTTAACCCATTCCCTAAACTCACTTTCATTAACCCTGATTACCCTGTTGTTTATTGTGATAAAATAATTGTTTGTGATGGATGGTGGCTGGGGATATTTCTTGTCTATCTCATATTTTTTAAGTTGCATCTCATCCGCCTGTCTCAGCGAGTCCAATATCCATTTGCCAAATCCCATTATTTTAAAAAGTCCTTCAATAAATAGATTACTACACCAATAAACACCAACCAATACATTAATCTCCTATCTTTCTTGTAACCTCAATAACCTCAATATTATGCCCATCTGGAATTTCAATCAATTTGTTCATTTTTTTGCTTTTTGGTGTATTTTCTTTTTCCGACGAGATTTTGCCCGAGTTTTTGTTGCTTGATTAAAGTCAATACTTTCTTATTCATTTTCAATTGCTGTTCTTTAGGCTTTTTCATCTCGTCAATTTCTTTGATTTCGGCTTGTAACTGTTCATTCTCTTTCATTAGTTTTTCTGCCATCTCGTCTGTTGTTGTCATTTTTAAACCTCCATATTTTAATTTTTATATTTTAACTTTGAATAAATCTGCCCTTCGGGCTATGAAAATGATAGCTGGAGTGAGGAAACAAACTCCAGCTCCATAGGAGGTGTAAAAACCTATGAATGTAAAAAGGGAAATATCTCAAACTCTCCATCAATTTCTGAAATAGGAAGTTTAATGTAATTTTTATTAATTTGTGAATTTGCTACTATCTTTCAAATCTTTTGCTTTCCTCTGCTTGTGCCATAGTTTTATAGCTTGTTTGATTGTTCTCGTCCTTATTCCTAATTTTTTAAACCAATATAAAACTCCCGAGCCATCCATATCCAAATCTTTTGCAATCTGCCTTAAAGGTTTTCCTCCTTTCCAATATTCTTCAAGTAGGTATTCCCTCAATTCTTTTTCTGAAAATTCCATTTGATTTTGACTATATTTAAATGTTTTGGTGTTGATATAACTTAACTTCGCCTCATAATTTTTGTGTTTTGGTTGGTAATAGGCAGTTAGTAGTTACCTTTTTCGGCAGATTGTTTGGTTTTGATAATTGATAGGGGTTATACAAATTTGATTGTTAATTTCCTCCTTATAGTTTTTTAATGAATCCCCTCTTTGGTTCAAAATAATCTCCACTTCTTATTAATTTATTCAAGCAATCATCAAATTCAATTTCCCGACCCTTGAAAAAATTAGCAAGTTGGTCAATAGGCACAATGCCAAATAAATTTGCAAGCCTGTCATATTCTATTCTTATTTGGTGAATAATTGATTGTGTTTCCGATGACACACCTATTTCTATCCTATCAATATCTACTATCCCAGCTTTAACATCAAAAGCAACAGATTCAAGTGATTTCATAATCAGTTCTTTTGCAATATCCACATCATCTTTAATTACATCCCTCAAGTGCATTCTTGCCGATGCCTCACTTAATCTCCTGAAAGCATCACCTTGTCTTGCGGTTATTGTTATTACCATTCTGTCAAGTTGATTACCACTTCTTTCCCTTATCTCAACATAGGTGTCTGCAATCTTTTTTTTAAGATTATTAGACATCTTAGGAACAAATTCCTTTGCAAAAATTATATATTTATGAAATAATTCATAATTAATCTTTCCAATATTCTCTTTTAGTCCGAGCATATGTTCTATGATTTCTCTATCTTTTACTTTGTTTGGCTTATCAAAAAAGCAGAAATACAAGTCAAATCTTGAGATTAATGAGTCTGGCATATCTATTTGGGAATAAATATCCTCATTAGGATTATATCTTGAACCTTTCCAGTTTGCTATCGCCAACAATGATGTTTTTGCAATTAATGTTGCATGAATATTGGCTTTGTCTATTGGGAAAGCTTGGTCTTCCATTTGAGTATGCAATCTTTCCCTATCGTCTTCTGCCATCTTGTCAAATTCGTCACATACACAAACTCCGCCATTAGCTAATACAACAGCACCAGCTTCAACACCCCAAGTTCCGAGAAAATCATCCTTTACAACCATTGCAGTCATTCCTGCTCTTGAACTACTGACTCCAGCAGTATACCTATATTTTAGTGCAAGAGGTTCAATAGATTTTGCGAGTTGTGTCTTGGCTGTAGCTGGTTCTCCTATCAGCAATATATGAAATATTCCCCTTTGAGTTCTATGTTCTGTTTTATGCTCAACACCCCCAAATAATTGCAATGTCAATGCTTTTTTCACATCCTCATGCCCAGCGATGTGGGGAGCAACGCTATTGGCTAATACATCAAGCAAATCTTCTTGTTTGCTTAATTTAATTATTTTTTTTTTATCTTCTTCTGTTATTAATATTTCCTTATATTTATCTTCAAGTGATTTAATATAATTTGCATAAATATATTTTTCAAGCTCATTGGTAATTTTTCCATGCGCTATTATTGGTCGTGCAGATAATATGCCAGTTATTGCAACTCTTGAGCCAAGAGTATTATATCTTTCTATTTCTCTTGAACATAGTCCATATTGTAATAGCACATCAATTCTTCTTGGTTGTTCTGTTCCCTCTATGCTTTCAAAATCCTCTTCTATAACCATCTTTTGTGAATCAATCTTTTCATTATCTATCTCTATAAATTTTCCTTTTCTTCCGCATCCACATCTTGTCGGCTCTCTTTTTGGCTGGAATACTTCTTGCAGAAGATTGATGATATTTCCACAGACCGGGCATTCAAATTTCCTGCACATAATTTCTCCCTTAACATCAGATATATGTCGTATGATTCCAGTAACAACATTGAATCTTCCATAATCAGAAACCCTTACATCCCTTATCCTTATGTTGCATGAGAAAATTTTATCAAAGTTTTTAAACCTTACCTTTATTTCTTTTTCATCATCCCTCATTCTTTTTACTACCAATTCAAATCCCTTTAATGCTTCTTCTGGCTCATCTAACAATTCTGTTCCCAATTCATCGCTGAATTTGATTAGTTCAGCAAAATCAATAATTAAATGTTTTTCACAGGTTTTGGCTCTAAATTCTATGTTCTTGTCTGATTTCAGGAAGTCCTCAAATTTGCTTATTAATTCTGTTGTTTGCATTTAATCTCAATATCAGTTTCAATTAATTTTATTTTCATAAAATCGTAGGGCGGATACCCACTGATTTATCTGTGGGAGGAAGCCCGTCGTCCTCCTTCTTGTTTACAGCGAGAGGGTTCTTTGCCTCTTGCTTTCGCTTTTGCCATTCTTCAAAGCTTATTTTTTCTGGATAAACTTGCCCTTCACCTTCACAAGTTGAGCAAGTGTATTCCCCATCTCCATGCATGCAACCATTTCCAATATGGCACAAATCATCAGGACATGAAATAACTGTGCCATCATCACAATCGGGACAATCTTCAGGTTCACAACAACAACTACCTTGACAATCACAACCGACACAAACCGAAAAGTCTAACATATCCTCTGGTATTTCTTGTTGCATTTTAATCATCTTCGGTATTACATTCACAAATACCAATAGGACAATCACAATTTATGCAATTTCCTTTTTCACAATCTGGGCATTTCAACTTTTTTCTCCATATAACTCTCTAAAAATATTCTTACAATTATGTTTAATTAAAATTTCTTCTGAATTTGTAAAAAATCCGCAATATTTAGGGCAATAAATATATTCCTTTTTTGGTGTCATATTAACCACTCTTTTTCACATTTACAAAAATTGCCATTCCTTTCAAATTTATTGCAACCCAATTCATCGTGAATTGCCTTTGAATGACCACAAGCACATGATTCATTGGCAAATGACCTTCCAACATTTTTCTTGAATATCTCTTCAGGAGTTAGCATTTTAATCATCCGAAGCATCCAATTCTCCAAGTTTACAATAAGTATCCTTAAGTTTTTGCTTACATTCTTTTATCTCTTTGTTTTGATTTTCAAATCTAAGATTATCGCTTATAACAACATTAAAATCCTTGCCATACCTGCCTATTCCCTCATATAGTAGTTGCTCTAAAGCTTTCTGTGTTGTATCTCCTGTTATTGTTATTGTTGGCATTTCTAATCAACTCCTCTATGACAATCACACCAATCTTTTAGCTTTCCACAGTCTTGGCAATAAAATAATTCTTCATCGTTATGTATTTCTCTTCTTTCCCTAACAGAGTTCACCAAATCTCTATCAAATTCTTGACTTTCTTCACTCATAATTAATCACCTACGCTTCTTTTTTAAGCATTTCTTACAATTAACTTTATCCCAGATATACTCTAACTTATCCTGATTTACAAAAAGAGCAGAATTGCAAAGATATTCTTCTTCCTCTGGATTATTTCTTGCCGATATTCCGAAGTGTTTTATCACGATAAATCACCTATAACTTTCTTAATGTCCGACCAACTAACATAAAATTCTCCATGATATTTAATTGGCTCAATTACTCTTTTTTTCTCTAATTCTTCTCTTGCTTTGGTTAAAGATGGTTTATGGAAATCATAAGCAATTTTATATAAAGTGTCTATTGCTGATGTATGACTTCTTTTCCCATCTCCAAATTCTGAAATGACTTGATGTATAGCCCGTTTCGCCCATATTCTATTATCAAGTTCTTGCTCAAATAATGATTTAATCTTTTTCAAGAGAAATCACCTATCTTTAATTGCCCTTTCAGGTTAGGGGGGCAATTGTAAATATCGTATTCAAAGACTGACTTACCCATCTGCTCTTGGATGTAACGCTTGACCTGTTTCTGTGAAACATGACCTGCTGAACCACAGTAATATCCTCTCGCCCACAAAGCGTCAAAGCCTTTTCCATAGTGGTTCTTGTAGCCCAAGTATCGCAGTTCAGGAAAGACTAACCTTAACTGCCTTGCTGTGTTGCCTTTGAGCTTGTGAATTATGTCACATGGTCTTATCGTGGGCTTTCCGCTTACGAACAAATGCAAGTGGTCTGGCATGACTTCTAAAGCTAATTCCTGTATGCCTAACTCTTGGCATTGCCCTTTAATTATTTGTTTTAGCACTTCAATCACTTTTCCTTTTAGTATTTCCTTTCTATATTTTGGTATCCAAATGATATGATAATTTATGTTATACTTGCAATGAAAGGACGTTCTTACCGTCGCTATCTTGCTCTCAATCTTATGCACTTCTGGATTAAAATGTTTATATTTATTCTTGGTCATTACAACCACCTCATAACTGGTGGTTGTTTTTCTTTCGTGGGGTTTTCTGTTTAAGCGGAAGCCACATTAAACTTTTCGTGTCCGCAGACCGAACAGTTTAAGTTAAGGCTTCTGCGTCGGGAAACCCCCAGCTTTAGCTGGATTTATTTTGGGAGTGTGTCATTTTATTTAAATTATTATTGTAAATAACATCAAAACAAAATAACCACTTCTAATAAATTCATTAATTAGTTCTGTTGTTTGCATAACCTAACCTAACCTCGTTTTACTTTTATTATTAATTTGTCTATCTTATCGTTATACTTGTTTGTTAAATTATTGTATTCTGTTTTTTGTGAGATGATTGTATTGTAGTTTATTAAAAATATTCCCCATAATGCTAATATAAACCCAACTATTCTTTGATTTTTATATAAAAAATATATACCTAAAAATGTTATAATCAAAGCTATGATAAGATGTATCAAGATAAATTTTCTTTCTTGTTCTATGTTTATTGCCATTTTATTCTTACCACTCCAAAAACTTTTTTTTCTCATCAACCTTTTCGCCAGAGCCTTGCTCATAAATTTGTCTTGCCAGCTTGAACAAGTTTTCCAAGAACGATGGATGCTCTGGGTTGTATTTGTCTTTCAATATATTTCCAGCAATATTCAGGCATTGCCCCTTGAATAATGCCTTTTCATAACAAGTTCTGCAATATCCCTTTGTCGTGTCATATTCTTTGCTACAGCGTAAGCAGTTTGTTTTCATTTCAACCTCATCAATTCATTATTTACCATAACCAAATTCTTATTAAAATTTTTAATTTCTATATTTATTAACTTTAATTCATTCAGGATTTGTTTGTTTAATTCTAAATCTTCCCTCATAAACTTGTCTAATGAAATTCTCGCCATATTATTTTTTTTATGATACATATTTGTTTGTTGAAATTATTATTATCCTCATCTTCCCTCTTTAATCTTCTTTAATTGATTAGCTACAAAATCAACCCATTCCTCTCCTTTGTCAGTCAATATATAATAGGCATTCGTGCCATAGCGTTCTGAAAAATGTTGAGGTATGCCACCCATTAACCATTGCTTGTGCTTTTCTATGATTTTGTTATCAATGTCTGTTTTTTGCTCGGCATTTACACAATCCAAATATGATTTCTTTTCAAACAATCCAAAATATTCTATCTTTTTTAATTTATAAAAAACCCACGCTTTACTTAATGACTTTCCAAAAATTTTATTATAATGGTTTGAAAGTTCTGTTACCGTTACTGGATTGTGGTTATTTAAAATACAATAAATGAGCATTAAATCGTAATCATTGACAAATGTCTTTCTTATCGTGCCATCATCAACCTCTTTTGCAAGTGGTATCAAATTAATTTCTTTTCTCTTTTTCATTATCTCCATCTTTTTCATTATCTCCAGCTTGATTACTCCATTCTCTCGATTTACATTGTGGGCATTCTTTTGGATTATTTACCCTTGCCTCCCATTCATATCCACACCTCAAACATTTACAATCCATAATCATAATCATAATCATAGGTTATATTTATATTTATTGTAATTACAAAGTGTATAATCAAGAAAATATATGCTTGATTTCCTGTGGAACTTTCACTCGTAAGCCTTACACCCCTTCATTTCCTGTGGAAATAAAAAAAAGTTCACGTAAGAAGGTGTCACTCCTTACTACTGGCGGACTTACAACTAACTACTTACTAACAACTACTAACTACTAACTACTAACTACTAACTAATAATTTAATATATAATATATAATATATAATATATATAATATAATATAATATATACTATTTTATATTTTATATTATATATTTTCTGATATATTTTCCTATATACACTTAACAATTGTTAAGAATATTTACTTACTAGCTACTACTAACTACTTACTGATGTTACATAGGAAAATAAATACTTACTACTTACAACTAACTACTTACTAACAACTACTAACTACTAACTACTTACTGATTTTCTTAGTAGTAAGTAGTGATGTTTAGACAAGAGTTACTTATTAAGTTCCATAGGAAATGAAGGTGTTATTTCAATATAGAAAATAAATCAAAAAAGTGTAAGCTTCATTTCCTATGGAACATTATGTTTGTTCATAAATTTACTATAATATTCAAATTTTATTGTTTCTAATATTCCCAATATTTCTTCATGGGTTTGTGTTGTGTTATGTAAAATTGTTATTATTAACATCATTCTATAATGTTCCCTATCAGAAGATGGCATACTGTTCAATTTTTTAATTATTTCCTTTAAATGCAGTAATTCATCTATCTGGTGTTCCATTGTGCCTTTAATTTGATTTATTGTCATTTAGAATCCTCCTGAACGAAACGCTCTTCCTATCTCTTGCCTTTGTCTAATAAATCCTCCTGCGGTTGCTGGGTCGTGCCTCTTTAAAAACTCCAATGCCCTATCCCCTTCTTCAGTAAATAAACCCCTCCTTCCTTTGAGTATACTTCTTGCAGTTTCAATCCCACTTCTTTCAGCAAGGGGGGCTTGAATGTTTCTATCAATAAGATTATTATAAAAACTGAATTCCCTCTTTGTTGCAACTTGACTTATGAATTTTCTGCTCTTTTTCACTACATCAAAAATATCATCAGCAGCATTTCCTATTGCGGGTTTTAATCTTGCCTCTGCAACTCCACTATCAACTGTTTTGCTATGTTCAACCCCAAAATCTAATAACCCACTTTGGATGTCTGAATCTGTGAAGTCACCAAAATCGTCAATATCAATGTCATCAATATATATTTCATACCAATCTATTAAGTTTGTGAAGTCTGTCATCTTAAATTTTCTCTTGTAATTCCAGCAATATCTTCTATATCTGGTTGATTCTGGAGAATCTCCAGCTTAATCCTCACCCTCTTGCCTACAAACTCGGCAGGAACATCAATGGAATTTATATGTTGCAGAATATATCCTGTGAATTTATTTTTCCATTTAACCAAGAATATGCCCCTGTTAACCCCTTTCCTAATAGGAGATGCTCTACCTTTAACTGACTTATTTGTATACAAGTATCCATCACGCTTGAATGTTGCCATTGATGTTTAACCCTTTCTATTTAATGAAAATGGAATAACTATTTAAATATTTGTATTATAAAAAATATATGTTTTATTTGTTAACTCTCACTTTTAATGAGTAAATACCTATCAAAAACAATTAACATTCATAGTGCCTAATAATTCATTTAAACTTTTTATTTTTCGAGAGAATCACAATTATATTATAGTAATTATAATTAACCACCAAAAAGTAAAGAAAAATTAAAAATCTGACAATATATTAATTTTATATAAAATATATAGTTTTTTGTTTCTTGTC